>Ga0116227_10006505_pt1 | contig 23642 bp, 21 predicted proteins | sample S1TSphgellanicum_FD_89693 | JGI IMG/M metagenome (GOLD analysis project Ga0116227, IMG submission 89693) | Host-associated microbial communities from peat moss isolated from Minnesota, USA - S1T2_Fb - Sphagnum magellanicum MG | ecosystem: Host-associated > Plants > Peat moss > Unclassified...
TCGTGGCGCCTGTACTTCGCCCGCAGGTTGAACCTGAAATCGACGCCCTCGCGAAAGCCGTAGTGACGCAACGTGTCGGTGACGATCTCCTGCACCGACTGCTTCTGGAACAGACGGCTCGTGGTCGCGCGGTCGAGGTCAGCGGTGCGCGGCCTGATCACCAGCCTGTAGCGTGTCTCGTCTACCGACGTCTCCAACTCGTCTAAGTCCGTCACGATGCCGTGGATCGTACGCGCCGGCGGCTTGTCGCTGAACTTCTCCGCGTTCTCGCCAAACATCCTGCGCAGATAGTCGGCATCCGGATCGATGGGATCGATGATGAACTTCGCGGGCCTACCCAGTACCTGATCCATCGGGATATCAGCCACAGGACTCGTGAACTCGATCTCGTACCTGTACAGCCGGCTGAGCGCTTCCTCGCCTTCAAACCTGAATACCGAGAACGGCGCCGGATGCGGTGCGAGCTTGACCTCGTAAGCCTGAGACGGCACAACCATCGACCCCATGAACCACTCCCACAAACACGTATCACGCCAGCGATGACAAAGCCAGGACGCACACAAACACGAACACGCCCCAGCAACCTACATCACCCACGCCAGCTCAGCTTTTCGCCTTCGGCATCTGTGACACCAACGACAGCCCAATGTCCATCCCTTCCACCTGGAAGTGCGGGATGATGAACAGCTTGATGCGGAAGAAACCGGGGTTGTCCTCGATATCCTCGACGGTGACCTTGGCCTCACGCAGCGGATGGGACGCCTGCAGTTCATCGCCAGGATCTTTCATCTCCGTCACAAGCCCCTTAATCCAACTATTCAACTCAAGCTCAAGCAGACGCCGGTCCTTGGTCGTGCCAATGTTCTCGCGCTGGATCAGCTTCAGGTAATGAGCGATGCGCGAGAGCAGGAAGATGTACGGCAGGCGCGCATTGATGCGACTATTCGCCGTCGCCTCCTTGGTCTCATACAACGCCGGTTTTTGCGCCGAACTGGCCGAAAAGAAGCACGCGAAGTCGTGGTTTTTATAGAACGACAGCGGAATAAAACCGAGGTTGGCAAACTCGAACTCGCGCGTCTCCGGAATCAACACTTCCGTCGGAATTTTCGGTTGAGCGCCCGTGCCGAGGTCGTACAGGTGAACCGGCAGATCTTCGACCTTGCCTCCCGCTTGCGGCCCGCGAATCTGCACGCACCAGCCGTTGCTCACGAAGCTGCGCACCATGTTGGCCGCAAACGCGAACGACGCGTTGACCCACAGATAGCGGTCGTGGTCCGGACCCTTCACGGCCTCTTCATAGTTAAAGGCACGCACCGGCGTGGTGCCCTTACCGTACGGCAGACGCCCCAGCACACGCGGCATTGTCAGGCCAACATAGCGGGCATCGTCAGTGTCTCTGAAGCTCTTCCACTTGATGTACTCAGCACGATCGAAGTAGTTGCCAATATCCTGGATCGCAGCGACTTCCTCCATTGACTGCTTGCCGAAGAAGGCGGGACCAACCGAACCGATGAACGGCATATGAGCGGCCGCCGCGACCTTCGAAATATTGCGCAGCAACGAAACGTCCTGCGGGGAATTCGCGAACTCGAAGTCGCTGATCATCGCGCTGATCGGCTGACCACCCGGCGTGTCGTATTCCTCGATATACGTGAGCCGGTACAGCCCGCTCTGGATGATCTCGGGCGTGTCCTCGAAGTCGCGCAGGAGTGCTTCCTTCGACACGTCAAGCACTTCAATACGCGTGTTCTTGCGGAAGTCCGTGCGACCCACGAGCATCTTGAGACCGCGCCAGCGTCCTTCGAGCGCCTGAAATTCGGGCGTATGCATGACAGCATCGAGTTGCCGCCCGATCTGCCGGTCGAGTTGACCAATGTGGAAGTCGAGCAGCGACTTGTCGAGCCGGTCCACCGGCTTGCTGGCCCTGCCGACCAGATCGAGGAATGCGCTCATTCCGCGCGCCAGCCGCTCGTCGGCCGACGATTCGGAAAGCAGGTCGTTATCGCGGAACGCTTCAAGCGGGCGCGCCGTTGCGACGGGCCTCAGGTTGATCTTGCTGCACAACGACTCGTAGACGCTGTGACTTTCCAGCACGACGGTCTCGGTCGTGCCGCCTTGCTGGACTTCGTTACGTGACATGTTGGCTCCTATCGCTATGGACCCGCGGGGACTCGCGTTGGTCGTTGTCGGGGATGCAGTAAAGGCGGATCTGGCCTTATGCATGGCCTTCAGTCTGAGTCGCCACTGTCGCGATCTGCGCAAGCTCGCCGCGCAGTTGCCGGGACAGCACGTTGTCCTTCAGTATCTTCTCGAACTCCCGGCGGAAGGTACCGTTGTCGAGCAGGTTCGACTTCAGGTCGCGCAGCAGATTGCGCATGGCCAACATGGCCTGCAGCTCGGGAATCTGGCGGGCGACCTGTTCCGGTTCAAAGTCCTTCATCGAGCGGAAGCTGAGCGACACCGGGAGCTCGGAGCCATCGTCGACAAGCGTGTTCGCTGCAGCAACCTTCAGTTGAGGCGAATAGTCCGACAGGACAGCGTCGAAGTTATTCTTGTCGATGTTGGTCTTCTTGCGCTCCGCAAGCGGCGCCTGCTCCTTGCTCGCGCTGAAGTCTCCCGCCACCAGCAGCTTGAGCGGCAACTCGACCTTCTTCTGGGCGCCGCCCGTGTGCAGATCCAGTGTGATTGACACTCGACTCTTCGGAATTTCTCTCTGAAAGCTGTCCATAGGTAGTCCTTGACTCAATGATCGCAGGGGTATCGCCGAACGTGTTCCTCACGACGCGGCGTCCGCTATTTCTCAATTCCGCCCTGCATTAAACACGGTAGTCCTACATAAAGTCAAAGGATCATTTAATGGACGAATGTCAAAATTTGTGACCGACGTTTTGGTTGACAATCCCCCATCTTTTTAAAGCAAACTCCAATGAAATATTGGGTCTTCCCTGCGCACGAGGATTCGCTCAAAAGCCTTACCAGAAGAGACTCTTGCCACTTTACCCACTCACTTTCACACAGGCACATTTTGAAAATCTCATCTTTAAATTCAACGCACAAATGCCTATCGCATCGCCAATCTCTCAATTAATACAAACGGCTGTTGTTTTGTATACCGAAGTAATTTTTGACGGTATACGAGCGTCCAACTGACGTATAAAATTCGCAATCCCTACCCCCTACAACACGGCGCACACCACACCATGCGGATCGACAAACCGCTTTGGCACGAAGGTCTCATCCTCAGCCAGCAGCATTTTCAGCAGCAGGAAAAATGGACGGATTTCGTGCATCGCCAGTTCGCGTCCGCCGCGATTGCCGAGCCGTGGGGAACGCTCGGCGTCGGTATCGACGAGGAGGCACTCGTCAATCGGCGCCTGAAGCTGACAAGCCTGAAGCTCCGCTTTCCGGATGGCACGCTGATCGACACCTCGGTCAGCGATGCTTTGCCACCGGCGCGGGGTCTAGGGCAAGGGCTGCCGGCCGATTGCCATACGGTTGTCGTCCTTGCGGCATTGCCGCTCGTGAACGCGACGGGGAGCAACTGCCGCTTCGATGAGACGACGCTCGCGCGACCGCGGCGTGCATACCGGGAGTTCGTGAAGGTGACCGATCTGAACGGCACCGGTGAAACCGAGATTGCCGCCGAGCGCCATGCGGTACGGCTGCTGTTCGACTTCGAGTCGCACGCGGACGACACGGTGTGCGCCATCGCGCGTCTCACGAGAAACACAAGCGGTCAGTTTCAGCTCGATCCTCTTTATGTGCCGCCTTGCCTGACGCTCGCTAGCCATCCACTGCATGTCGAACGTGTCGGCCGCCTCGCCGACATCCTGCAGGCGAAAAGCGCCGCACTGGGCGCACGCAAAAGCGAGCGTATCGAGGACGTCGCCGAATACGGCGTGGCAGATGTATCGCTGTTCTGGCTGCTGCACTCCATTCACACGTACTGGCCGCAGCTCCGGTTCTTCGCCACCCATCCGAGCCAGCCGCCCGAGCGCCTCTATACGACGCTCGCGCAACTGGCGAGTGTGCTAATGACGTTCTCCACCGGCGCGCAGCTCACGGACATCCCGCCCTACGATCACGCGCGCGCCGAGGAGACGTTTGCGAAGCTCGAGAAGTTGATCCGCGATCTGCTCGACGCAATCATTCCGTCGCGGGTCATTTCGATCGGCCTGACGCGCAAGAATCCGACCACATGGACGGGGCAGTTTTTGGACGAACGGCTCATCGCCGGCGCCGACTATTACCTCTCGGTCAACGCGGCAGTGACACCGTTCGAACTGGTCGAGCAGTTGCCGCGACTGTGCAAGATCGGCGCACCGGACGATGTCGAGCACATCGTCAACTCCGCGCTCGCCGGCATTCCGCTCAAGGCGGTTCAGCGCGTGCCGGCTGCGATTCCCGTGCGTCTGGACAACCACTATTTCGCACTCGACGCGAACCACCCGGCGCATGCGCGGATGCTGGACGCCCGCGCCTGCCAGATCTACTTGCCGACGGCGGTCCCAGAGGCGTCACTCGAACTCTACGCGGTGCTTCAATCATGACAACATTTGCCAACGCGCTGAAGGAAGCGCCACGACCCGATGGAAGCGCCCCGCCGCAAAGGAAATCCGCCTGGAAGATCGGGGCGCGGACGGACGAGCGGTCTGCCGGAAGCCGCGCTCCGGGCGCCGGCATTCGCGACCTGCTGCGCGACACGGCGCTACAGGTCACGACCCTTTCGCAGGGTGGCAACGTCGAAGCGGTGTCGACGCTGCGCACGCGCTGCGAGCAACTGATGACGGCATTCTCGGCGTCGCTCGAACAGCGCGGCGTCCCAGCCGACGTGCGCGAGGACGCGCTCAATGCACAGTGCGGGCTGCTGGACGAGACCGTGCTGCGGCATCTGCCGGTCAAGGACAAGCCCGAATGGGATGCGCGGCCGCTGCAGGTCGAGCGCAATGGCCGGCATGATGCCGGTGACCGGGTATTCGACCGGCTGGCGGAGCGCATGCGCGAGGTGCCGCCGAACGTCGATCTCCTCGAATGCTATTCGGCCATCCTCGGGCTCGACTTCATGGGCCGGTACGCACGTGAAGGAGAAGCGAAGCGTTCCGCATTGATCGCCTCGCTTGACGCGCAACTGGAGAAGCTGCGTCCGGCCCACAGGCGGACCTTCATCGCCGATCGTCCTGGCTGGCGGCTCGCCGATTGGTTCTACCGGATCTCACCATGGGCGATCGCAAGTCTTGGCTGCGTGATTGCGGCGATCGTCTATCTGGTCTGGGGCCACGCGCTCGATCTGCAGCTTGCCAACCTGCTGCCTACGCACCTGCCATCGAAGCCGTGATGTCGGATCTGCGCGTCCCGTTCCTCTGGTCGAAAGAGGTCCCCATTGGGGGCCTCGGTTACCCCTTTCGCACCATGGCGATCTTCGCGGCCGCACTCGCGGTCGCGGTCATCTTCGTCGTGTTGCCGGTCAGCCGCGGCCTGGCGTGGGCGCTAGCCGTCGTCATCACTCTGTTCACTGGCTTGCTTCTGGCGTTGCGTTCGCGCCAGATCAGCCGCGCACGCGATCAGAGTGCCCCTGCACTGGCCGCACTCGGTGCCACGACGGCCGACCTGCCGGTCAGCCTGCGCACGCACATGCCGCTCGTACTGGTGACCGGAGACGCACTGGCTCAACTGTTCAATCGGACGGCCGAGGAACGGCTCGCCCATGTCGGCGACGGTGCGATCTGGCTGCGGGTGAACCGTCCACAGGACCTGCCGCGGCTCGCCGTGGCGGTCAAGCAGTGGCGCAACGGAAGGGCCGCCGACGGCATCGTGCTTTCAATTGCACCCGCCCTGCACGCCAGCCAGGACGCGTTGACGCAGATGCTGCGTATCGCGCGTCAGGCCGCGAGCGACACGTCGCGCATGCTGGGGGCAAGGCTGCCTGCCTATGTCGCGGTATACCAGCGCCTGACGAGCGCAGGAAGTCTCCTCGCAACGAAAGAAGGAAGCACGACCTTCCCCGCGTCAGAGAGCCCACCCCGGTGGTATGGCGTGTCATCGGCCACCCAACTCACAGGCGCGCAGCGGTTCGAAGATGTCATGCGCGCCACCGAAGGTGAAGTCCAGCAAGCCCGTGGCGATGCACTGCCCGCGGCACGCGCTGCGGCGCTTGCCGCGGCAATCGGCTGGACGCAGCGAATCGTGATCGACGTGCTAACCGACCGGCTACAGCCGGCCACACCGTGGCGCCTGTTCGGCGCCGGCTGGATCGATTGCGGCCCGGCGAGCGGTCCGGGTACGCCATGGGCGCGCGACGTCGAGGCGCAGACGCGCATCGTGCCGCCGTCAATGGCCGCGTCCCCTACCCCATGGCCACTACCGCAGCCGTTGCTTGAAGCCCTGCCACGCAGACTGTGGATGTCGCCGCGCAGGGCGGCTCTCGCCCATGCGGTGGCGCTCGTCGCTTGCGCCGGCGCGCTGGCCATCTGGGGAGCGGCGAGGAACAACCAGGCGCTGCTCGCTCACATCGGCGCCGACCTTGGACGCTTCTCCATGATTCCCTCCGACCGCGACAACGCACGGCGCGACGCCTTGCAGGCACTCGTCACCGATCGCGACCAGCTCGACCGTTACGCACGCACGGGGGTTCCGATGTGGCTCTCGTTCGGCATGTACCGCGGGGCAACGCTGATGCCCGTGCTCAACGACGCGATCGCCTCGTATCAGCCGCCCGCTCCTCCACCGGCCGTGATCACGCTGGACAGCATGTCGCTCTTCGACAGCGGCGACGCCCAGCTCAAGCCGGGGTCGACCCGCACGATGATCGGTGCGCTCGAGATGATCAAAGCACATCCGGACAAGCGCGTACTGGTGGCCGGCTATACCGACAACGTCGGCAACCCTGAGAGCAATCTGAGGCTATCGATTGCACGCGCGGGGGCGGTACGCGACTGGCTCATCGAAGCCTCTGGCATCGCCGCCACGCGGTTTGCGACCCAGGGCTACGGCAACACACGCCCCATCACCAGCAATGAGAGCAACGCCGGGCGGGCGAAGAACCGCCGCGTCGAGATCACGCTCGTGCCCGACGCCCCGAACGCTGCGGCACCCCCACCATAACCCGCCAACACGCAACGCTTTAAACCCCGGAAGCACGATGGCCGCTTCGGGATCTCAAGGCTCGGGGGCACGCTCCGGGCGATGGTCGCAGTACCTGTGAAGGAGTGAAGAAGATGGCAATTCCCGCATACATGTGGATGAAGGACGACGGTGGCGCAGACGTCAAGGGTTCGGTTACGGTGCAAGGTCGCGAGGGCAGCGTTGAACTCGTGGCGTTCAATCATGGCGTGAACATCCCGACCGACAACAACACCGGCAAGCTGACCGGCACGCGCGTGCACAAGCCGATCACGCTTACGAAGGAAACCGACGCCTCGACGCCGTACTTGTACAAGGCCGTAACGAGTGGTCAAACGCTCAAGTCGATCGAGATCAAGTGGTACAAGATCGACGACGCGGGCAAGGAGAAGGAGTACTTCAACACGAAGCTCGACAACGTGAAGGTCGTGGCGGTCAATCCGAAGATGCTCGACATCAAGAATCCGGACTACGAAAAGCACAACCACCTCGAAGACGTCGAATTGCGCTACGAGAAGATCACGTGGTCGTACAAGGACGGCAACATCATTCACGCGGATAGCTGGAACGAGCGCTCGTAAGAGCCAGTCTCTCCGGAAGCCGGCACTGGCACAACGACCCCGCGTTGAAGGTGTGCCGGCCTTCGTTTCGCCGGTCGACCGCGCGTCGACTGGCGCTTTTTCGTTGTCCCCACAGGGGACTTCCTTCGGCCCACCTCCATGACGATGCGCGACTCCACTCACCTGCTTCGCAAGCTCAATCCGCATTGCGCGAGCGCGACGCTGATCCGGCAGCTGGTGCCCGAACTCGACCGGCATTCGGTGGAAGGCGAGCAGCAAACGGCGGAGAACCCTTCCATCTCGCAGGCCGCACTGTTCGACGCGATTCATCCTCACCTCGTCGCCCACTTTCAGCCGGCCGTGTCGCCGGAATTGCTGGCGCGGATGGCCGAGCAACTCATGGTCGACTTTATCGATCGCAACGATGCACCGGTTTCGGCCAACGCCTGCACCGACGATCCGGTTCCACCCGGCTTCAGCGCCTGAGAGAACACGCGATGCCACCCGGTCCTTCCCTGTACGACATGCTGCTGGGCCACATCGGCGGCGAGTCGCTCGACGCCTACGACGACAAGACGCTAGAGATCATGAGCGTCCAGCAAAACATCCGCCGCATTCTCAATACGCGAGCCGGAGCGCTCAAGCACTTGCCCGACTACGGCTTACCGGACCTCACGAATATCTACAAGGCGCTGCCGGCTTCGGCGCATCTGCTCAAGCAGCAGATGGAAGCCACGCTGCTGGCCTATGAGCCGCGCATCCGGGCCATCGACGTCGACTATATCGACAATGCCGACCCCGGCGTCCTCGTGAGCTACGAGATGACCTGTCATCTGAAGAAGGCCGGACTGGTGCGGTTCGGAACGTATTTTGAGCCACCGGGACGGATGCGAGTGGAGCGGGTGCAGCAGCCAAAGCCCGACCGCTGACCTCACACCGCAGACATCGCAGACATCGCAACGCGGGCGGTTGCTAGAGCGAAGAATCACCCTAGCGGCCGAACCCCGATCAACCACGCATGCAACCAGAACGCAAACACCGCCCAGGCCACCGCGCCGCCCACCACTGCGATCGCATCCTTCGCCAGTGTCCCAGCCGGATAAACCTGGCCTAGCGCCAGATCCCGCCGACGCCCGGCACGATAATCCAGCAGCGCCCACACGAGAAAGGCGCCAAACAGCACCACCGCGTTCAACGTGCCGTTCGCCAGCAGATGCGCGAACGCCCACAAGACCGCGCTCAAGGCCATCGGATGATGAACCCACGCCTTGAAATGAGTGGCAGGAATGTAAGCGGAAAGAAAGAGAATGAAGGCGATCAGCGTCAGCAGCGCAGTGAGGTGCGGCGCCCAAACGGGCGGCGCCCACAGTACGACCGGATCGCGCCGCGCGATGCCATAGCCCCAGATGACCAGCACCAACCCCACGGCAGAGGCCAGCGCATAGGCGCTTTTCCACCCCTTCTCGCCTAGCCGGGCGATCTGCCGTGTACGCCATGATTCGGCGAAGACTCGCACCGAATGTACGCCCAGAAAAATCACCAACCCCAGTACCAGTACCGACATGGCAAGCTCCTCGCGACGGGTGTCGACCGATGGCCGCGATTGTCGCTCAAGATACCGGTCCTGCCAATGACGGTTTCAACTCCGCTGCGGAATCACTCGGTGGCCGGAATCCACGCCGCGTTGGCTGCGTCGCTCGTACGGAAGGCCGGGAATTTGGCGCCCAGTTCGGCAACCGTCTTGATGTCGTTCTTCACGAGATCGTCACGTGTGATCAGGGTCGGCTTCACCACGATCTGATGGCCAGGGTCTTGACCCGCCACCTCCAGCGCGGCGGCGCGCACCGACACTGCACCCACTACCGCCGGATTGGTCGCGGCCGTGGCAACCCATGCGCTGTTCGGCGCGCGGATTGCCTCGATGTCCGCCGTCGAAATGTCCGCGCTATAGATACGGAGCTTCGAGCCGAGGTTGGCCTCGTTCGCCGCGAGCGTCGCGCCACGCGCGAATTCATCGTAAGGGGCGAACACCACGCGAATCTCCGGATGCGCACGGTATGCCGCAGCCGCCTGATTCGCCACCGACTGCGCGATCGGATTGTCCACCGTCCCCCAGCGCGCCTTCTCCTGTACCCCAGGATGCGCGGTCTTGAAGTCGCGCCACACTTCGTCGCGACGATCGAGCGGCGCGAAACCCGCCACGTAGACATAACCCGCGGCGAATGTGTCGCCGTTATCCTTCACGGCCTGATTCAGCAGCAAGGTAGCCAGATCGTGATCGCTCTGCTCGATTTGCGGCACCTTAGGGTTGTTCAGATTGACGTCGAACGCCACCACCTTGATGCCCTTGTCGAGCGCGCGCTGCACCACGTCCTTCAGCGACTCCGGCAAACCGTGGTTCACGATGATGGCCGACACGCCCAGGCTGATCGCCTGCTGGATCTGCTCGCGCTGCTCGGCGGCGTCCTGCCGCCCCTCGTAGATGCGCAAATCGACGCCAAGCGCCTTGGCCTGCTTCTGCGCGCCGGCCTCATAGGCCTGGAAGAAGTCGCCGGTCGACAGGTAGTTGACCAGTGCGATTTTTACGCCGCCTTTGTTGAACGGCGCAGGGGCGCCTTTGAGCGGCTCCGCCTGGGTCGTCTGCCCCAGCAACACGCTTGCAGACAAGAGCGCCAATGCGCCGACCACGCGGCGTGCGCGGGACTGATGACGATTCAATGATTTCATGAGTATTCCTCAGCGCAGTATCTGAACGGTTTTTGTAAAGTAGCGAATCGAAGACGAGGCGTGAGTCAGTGAGTCAATTAGCCGGCATTCGCCGTGTGGCGAGCACGATAGCGTGCGCCCGGATGCGGGTCGGCGAGGCGCGGGCCGCCGCCGTGCAGCTTTTCGCGCAAGGAACCGTCGGCATACTCGGTCTTGTACACACCGCGGCGTTGCAATTCAGGCACGACCAGCTCCACGAAGTCGCTAAACGTCTCGTGCGTCAATGCGTAAGCAAGATTGAAGCCGTCGACGTCAGTCTCTTCCACCCATGACTGCAACTCGTCGGCAATCTCCTGCGGATCGCCCACCGAAAGCGGTCCAAGGCCGCCTATGCCGCCCCACTTCGCAATTTCGCGCACAGTCCAGACCCGCGTCGGATCGGCGCTCGACAGCGCCTCCACGGCGGACTGCACCGCATTGCTTTCCACGTGACGCAGCGGTTCGTCGAGTTCGTACTTCGACAGGTCGATGCCGGTCCAACCCGACATCAGCGCCAGCGCGCCTTCGTCGCTGGCATAACGCCGGTAGTCCGCATGCTTGGCGTGGGCTTCGGCCGACGTTTTGCCGGTGATCACCGTATGCAGGTTGAAGATCAGCACATCGTGCGGATCGCGGCCGAACGACTTCACACGCGCGCGTATGTCGGCAACGAACTGCTTGAGAATCGTGCGCGACGGCGCCGCAATGAAAATACACTCGGCGTGCTGTGCGGCAAAATCCTTGCCGCGCTTCGACGCGCCGGCCTGATACAGCACGGGTGTGCGTTGCGGCGACGGCTCGCACAAGTGGATACCTGGCACGTCGAAATACTGTCCGTGGTGCCCGATCGGGTGCACCTTGGAGGGTTCCGTGAAGACCTGACGTGTCGCATCGCGCACCACGGCATCGTCTTCCCACGACGACTCCCACAACTTGTAGCAGACGTCCAGATACTCTTCGGCTAACGCATAGCGTTCGTCGTGATTCGCCTGGCTCGGCAGTCCGACATTGCGCGCCGCGCTATCCAGATACGACGTGACGATGTTCCAGCCAACGCGTCCATTGGTCAGGTGATCGAGCGTCGACATGCGGCGCGCGAACGGATACGGATGTTCGTACGACAACGAGCAGGTCACGCCGAAGCCCAGATGCTCGGTCACGTTGGCCATCGCCGAGACCAGCAGGATCGGATCGTTGACCGGCACCTGCGCGGCCTGGCGAATCGCCGCCTCGCCGTTGCCGTTGAACACGTCATAGATGCCGAGCACGTCCGCGATGAACAGGCCGTCGAACTTGCCGCGTTCGAGCAGCTTCGCGAGGTCGGTCCAGTAATCGAGGTGCTTGTAGCGCCAGGAGGTGTCGCGCGGATGCGCCCACAATCCCGGCGACTGATGTCCGACGCAGTTCATGTCGAATGCGTTCAGACGGATCTGTCTGGCCATAATCGGATCCGGTTAGGTGATACGGATAGAGCCTGCAACGCGCGCGTTAAATCGCGCCGTGCCGCGGCGGCAGCACGTCGTTCAGGTAGTAGTTGCCCACCGCAATGTATTTCCAGCGCACCGGATCGTGCAGCGTGTGGGTGCGTGCGTTGCGCCAGTGACGATCGAGGTTGTGTTCGGCCAGCGTGGCCTGCGTACCCGCCAACTCGATCAGGCGCGTCGAGGCTTGCAACGCGATCTCCGTGGTCGCGGCGCGTGCCTCGGCCACGGCAATCGAGGCCGTCGCGACAGTCTGCGCGGTCGACTCCTTGACTGCCGCGTCCACGCGGCGGCCCGCACGTTCCACCAGCGCCTCGGCCGCGTGCAATTGCAGCGCGAGCTTGCCGAACAGTTCGAGCGTCAGCGGATCGTCACTGGCCCGCTCGACCCCGCTGTCGATCCACGGACGCGAGCGTTCGCGCACAAAACGCCGCGCATCGGCGACAGCTGCACGCGCAATGCCGAGATCGACGGCGGCATGAATCAGTTGACCGATCGGCCCGACGGTCGTGGGCCGCGCATCGAACGCCGCGCTGTACGACACGACGGCGGACGCCTCGACGTAGATGTTGTCGAGCGTGGTCGTGCCGCTGCCGGTAGTCCGCTGGCCGAAGCCGGACCAGTCGTCCACCACGGACAAACCGGGCGTCTGCGCGCTGGCGAAGGCCACGTACAAAGTGTTGTCGGCCGCTTTGGCGACAATCGGAATCCACTGCGCGAACAGAGCGCCAGTCGAATAGAACTTGGTGCCGCTGATGCGAAAGCCGTCGCCATCCGGTGTGAGCGTGGTCCGATAGTCCGCTACCGTTTTCGTGCCGCGCTCGGAAAGCGCGTTGCCGAATCGCTCGCCTGCCAGCGCCCGTTGGAAATAAAACGCCTGCTGCTGGCGCGTGCCGTTCACGCGCAGCACGTCGAGCATGTAGAAGTGGTTCTGCGGAATTTGCCCGATCGCGGGATCCGCCTCGGAAATGATGGCCGTGACTTCAGCAAGCGTCGCGTACGAAACCTCGGCCCCGCCGAACTCGCGCGGCACGGCAATGCCCCACAGGCCGCTCGCCGAATAGATGCCGATCTCCGCATACGGCAAGCGCCGCTCGCGGTCACGCTGTGAAGCGCCCTCGGCGAGCGCGCGTGCCACCGTATGCGCAACCTCAAGCGCCTGCTGATCGTTCTCGATGCGCGCGGCCTGGGGCGCGTACGGCACCTGAGGCGCGACGGATTCTGCCAAAGCACTCATAACGTCAATTCCACGGATGACGGGCTGGTTTGACGCCGTTCAGATAGTAGTTGCCGACAAGGTGATATTTCCAGCGCACCGGATCGTGCAGCGTATGCGTGCGCGCATTGCGCCAGTGCCGGTCGAGGTTGTGCTCGCCCAGCGTCGCCTGGGTGCCCGCCAGTTCGAAGAGCTTTTCGCTCGCCAGCAGCGCGATTTCGGTGGTCAACACCTTCGCTTCGCCCACTGCCACTGAGGCTAACGCCACATCGTCCTCGGTCGTTTCGCCCTTGGCGGCGATCACGTCGAGTGTCCGTGCGGCCCGTTCAAGCAGCGCTTCCGCTGCGTGCAACTGGATATGCAGGTGACCCACCTCGCGCACTGTCAACGGATCGTCGCTCGCGCGCTCGACGCTGCTGTCGATCCACGGCCGCGAACGCGTGCGCACGAACGTCAGCGTGTCGGCTATCGCAGCCTGGGCGATGCCGGCGTCGATGGCCGCCTGGATGATCTGCGAGATCGGGCCGTTCAGCGTGGGGAAATCGGAGACGCGATGCGCTGGGAAGACATGCGAGGCCGGCACGCGCACCGCTTCGAGCACCACGGTGCCGCTTGCTGTGGTGCGCTGGCCGAAGCCCGACCAGTCGTCGATCACATTCAGGCCCGGCGTGCCCTTCGGTATATAGGCGAGCCAGCCCTTGCGCTCATCGTCGAGACCCAGCACGGGCACGAAATGCGCAAACAGCGCACCGGTCGAATAAAACTTGGTGCCGTCCACGACATAGTCGTCGCCGTCGCGCCGCACGCGCGTTTTCAGATCGAGTACGTGCTTGGTGCCTTTCTCGGAGAAACCATTGCCGAAGCGCTTGCCGCTCACTATCTGGGAGAAGAAATAGCGCTTCTGCTCCTCGGTGCCGGTCAGCGAAATGACGTCGACAAGGCCAAAGTGGTTTTGCGGCAACTGTCCCAACGACGGATCGGCCGCCGCGATGATCTTGATCACTTCAGTCAGCGTGACGAAGGACACACCCGCGCCGCCATAAGCCTTCGGCACGGTAATCGCCCACAACCCGGACTGCGAGAACCATTCGATCTCTTCATGCGGCAGACGGCGCTCGCGGTCGCGTTCCGGCGCGCCTTGCGCCAGACGGGCCGCCAGTTCGTGCGCCACGGCAATGGCCTGGGCGTCGTCCTGAATGACGCGCGCCGCATGCTGGCCTGCATCGCCTGTATGCGATGAGGTCGCTTCGTAAAGCTCGGCCATACGAATCTCCGCTTGAGTGACTGTTCGCACAATCTATCAGCGGGTACGACCCACGCAAACTGAACGTTTGAGCAATAGATATTCCTTCGGATGGCAAACAAACTTGCGCACGATCCGGCATAAGCACTTCGGCTCTTGCCTGATAACCATAGTGCGATTTGATGGTTTCATGCGCAGCGGGTTGTTGATTAGAGTCGTCGCAAGCTGGACACCCTTGCCTCTTTGATTCTTCGGACACCATGACACGCTTGCACACTACTCTCTCTTCGTTGCTGGCCGCCACCGTCTTCGGCATGGCAGGCGGTATAGCCACTTACGCTTATGCGCAGGGCGCGACACCCGCGGCTGATGCAACCACCACCGGCGACAACGCGGCATCCGTGCCGTCGCTCAAAGGCAAGCGTATCGGCATTACGGCTGCCGGTACCGATCACTACTGGGATCTGAAGGCTTACCAGGGTGCAGTGGATGAAGTGAAGCGCCTGGGCGGCACGCCGATCGCACTCGACGCCGGCCGCAACGACAACCGCCAGATCGCGCAGATCCAGACGCTGATCGCGCAGAAGCCGGATGCCATCGTCGAGCAATTGGGTACTGCAACGGTGCTGGAGCCGTGGTTGCAGAAAATCCGCCAGGCTAACATCCCGCTGTTTACGATCGACACCGCTTCGCCGTCTAGCCTCAACGACACGACCTCCGACAACTTCTTCATCGGCGAACAGCTTGCGCTGAAGCTCGTCAACGATATCCACGGCGAAGGCAACATCCTCGTCTTCAACGGCTTTTACGGCGTGCCGGTGTGCGCGATCCGCTACGACCAGCTCAAGGCCGTGCTGAAGTACTACCCGAAGGTGCACATCATCCAGCCTGAGTTGCGCGACGTGATCCCGAACACGGTGCAAAGCGCGTATGCGCAGGTGAGCCAGTTGCTCGCGAAGTATCCGAAGGGGCAGATTGCCGCGATCTGGTCCGCATGGGATGTGCCGCAGGTCGGCGCCACCCAGGCCGTGGACGCGGCGCACCGCGACGAGATCAAGACCTACGCGGTCGACGGCAGCCCGGACGTCGTCACGCTCGTGAAGGATCCGAAGTCGAGTGCGGCGGCTGTAGTGGCGCAACAGCCCGCCTTGATCGGCAAGACCGCGGTGGATAACGTTGCGCGTTACCTCGCCGGCGATCACACGTTGGCGCCGTATACCTATGTGCCGTCGATTCTCGTCACCAAGGACAACGCAGGCACGATCCAGCAGACCCTCGGCCAGCTCAGCGCAAAATGAGTGCCGACGCCCGCCCCGCCGCGCTCGAGTTACGCGCGCTCGTCAAACATTTCGATGGCGTGCCCGCCCTGCGCGGCGCCTCGCTGAAGGTTGCGCGCGGCACCGTTCACGGCCTGATCGGGCAGAACGGCGCGGGCAAGTCGACGCTGATCAAGATCCTCGCCGGCATTCACACGGCCGATTCGGGCACGCTCGCCGTCGACGGCATCGCCCAGGGCCACGCTCACGGGGCCGCGGCGGGGATTGGGTTCATTCACCAGGAACGCTTGCTGCCGCCCACCTTCACGGTGGCCGAAGCGCTTTGGCTCGGCGACGAAAGAACCGTTGGCCCACGGATCGCGGGCGGCTTCCGGCTGCTCGACGTGCGGCGCATGCAACGCGACGCCCGTGAAGCGTTGCACACCCACTTTGGCGTGGACATCCCGCCGAACCGGCTCATCGCCGATCTGAGCGTCGCTGAACAGCAGATCGTGCAGATCACCCGCGAGCTGATCCGCGAGCCGCGCATTCTCGTGTTCGACGAACCGACGGCCGCACTCGTCAGTCGCGAAGTGGACAGACTGCTGCAAACTATCGACCGTCTGCGGCAACGCGGCCTGACGATCCTGTACGTGTCGCACTACCTGAACGAAATCGCGGCGATCTGCGATCACGTCACCGTGCTGCGCGACGGCGTGGACGTTGCCCACGTCGACGCGCGCACGACGCCCACCGAAGCGCTCGTCACGGCGATGATCGGCGCGCAGGCGGAAGCGAAGACGTCGGCTTCGGCACGCACGCCCGGGATGGTGGTCCTGAATGTGCGCAATCTGAGCGCGCCGGGTCGCTTCGAAGACGTCTCGTTCGATGTGCGGCGCGGCGAGATTGTCGGCGTCACCGGCTTGCTCGGCTCCGGCGGCAAGCCGGTCGTGCGCAGCCTGTTCGGCCTCGAACGCGGCGTGCAGGGCGACGTCGAAATCGACGGCAAGGCGGTGCGCCTGCGTCGCCCACAAGATGCAGTACGCCAGCACATTGCGTTCGTGCCTGAGGATCGGCGTGCGCACGGTGTGGCACCCGCGCTGTCGGTACGCGAGAACATCACGCTCGCGAGCCTTGCCCGTTTCAGCCGTTTCGGCCTGCTGGCGCAACGACGCGAAACCGCTAGCGTGCAAGGGCTGATCGACGAACTGGCAGTGCGCACCTCCAGCACGGAAACACCGGTACGGCATCTCTCCGGCGGCAATCAGCAGAAGGTCGCGCTCGCCAAGTGGTTGAGCCGCACGTCCTCGCTCTATCTGCTCGACGAGCCGACGGTTGGCGTCGACATTGGCGCGAAGACCGAAATCTATCGTCTGCTCGACCGGCTCGCGCGCGACGGCGCCGGCGTCCTCCTATTTTCCAGCGACCTGATCGAACTGCTCGGCGTCACCGACCGCGTGCTCGTGATGGCGCGCGGCCGCATCGTGCGCGAACTCGCCTCGCGTGACGCGGATAGCCAGGACGTACTCGCATGGGCCACCGGCGCTCGCGCTGCGCACGGCGAGACGGCGCAACAGGAGGTCGCAGCATGAGCAAGGTACTCGATGCAGCACCGCGTACCGGCAAACTCGAAATACCCGAGCGGCTGTTCGGCGCGCAATGGTGGTTAAGAAGCGGCGCGGCGCTCGCGTTTGCGGTGGTGTTTATCGGCTTTGCGGTGAGCTCGCCATTGTTCTTCACCGTGGCGAATCTCGCTAACGTATTGCAGCAATCCGTGGTGGTCGGGATTCTCGGTTTCGGATTGACGGTGGTATTGATCGGCGGCGGCGCGGATCCGCTGAGAGGCGGCCTCGATCTTTCCGTTGCGGCCAATCTTGGCCTGTGTGCGGCGGTTTATGCCGTGGCGCAACGCGAAGGCGCAGCACCAGGCACCGCCCTCCTGCTGACGCTTGCAGCGGGCGCAGGAGTCGGCGCGCTCAATGCCTTTGCCGTGATCGCGCTGCGCATTTTCCCGTTGCTCGCCACGCTGACCACGATGAATCTGTGCGCCGGCTTCGAACTGGTGCTGACGCAGAACACGTCAGTGCCGGCAAGCGGTGTGCTACTCAGCTTCCTGCTCGACAACGGCGCATTCGATGTGCCGCATCTGGCCTACGCGCTGCTTGATGTCGCCTTGCTGTTCACTGTGCTGGTTCACTACACACCCTTTGGTCTGCGGCTGCGCGCCACCGGCGCGCATCGCGACGCAGCGCAGGCCGCTGGACTACGCACGAACCGCTACCTCGCCGCGAGCTACGTGTTGAGCGGCATTGCTGCGGCGTTAGCCGCGCTGGCGTCTACCGCGCTACTCAGCGGCAGTTCGCCCGGCGCGGGCGAAAATTTACTCGCTACCGTCGCCGCCGCATTGCTCGGCGTCGTGTTTTCGCGGCGGCTCGTGCCGACCATTCCCGGCACGCTGCTCGCAGTCCTCTTCATTGGTGTCATCAGCAACGGCTTTCAACTCGACAACGTGTCGAGCTATTGGGTCAACGGTGTGGAAGGCGCACTGATCCTGTTCGTCGTCGCCACTACCGCGCTCGTGCGCCGCCATGCCGGGAATCACGCTCATGATTGAACAGATAGGCCGCTTGCAGCGCTTCGCGCTAGTCGGTGCGTTGATCGCAGTGATTGCGTTCTTCGCGCTGTTCGCACCCGGTTTCGCGCGCGTAGACAATCTTGCCGACGTGCTCCTTAACAACTTCGCATTGCTGGCGATTGCCTCGCTCGGCATGACGCTGGCGTTGTCGCCAGGCGCGATTGATCTGTCGCTCGGTACGTCCATCGACGTGGCCAGTCTCGCTTTCGTTTTGCTGAGCGCGCATCACGTTGGTGTGGTGCCTGCAGCGCTCGGCGGTCTTGCGGCGGCGCTGCTGGTCGGGGCATTCAACGGCGTGCTGACCGGGTGGCTCGGCATTGCGCCGTTTCTCGCTACGCTCGGCACGCTCTTCATCGGTCAGACCGTCCAGCAACTCGCCACCGACGGCGGTCAGCCCGTCTATCTGCTCAACATTGCCTTGCCGCCGCTCTTTAGCGAACTGGCGCATGGCACGCTTGCCGGTCTGCCTGTGCCGTTATGGATCGTCGCCGTGCTGGCGCTTGCCGTGCATGTCACGCTCGCGCATTCCACGTTAGGCAGGCAACTCACCGCGCTCGGCGCGCAGCCTGGCGTGGCGCGCTATTCGGGCTTGCCGGTGGCGGCCATCACAGCCGCGACGTTTATCGTCAGCGCGCTGATCTATGGTGTGGTGGGCTTGCTGCTGTCGTCGACCGTTAAAGCGTATGTGCCGCAGGCCGGCAACGGTTATCTGCTCAATGCGATCGGCGCGACCTTCATCGGCACGACGCTGTCGCCGACGCGTCGCCCTGGCGTCGTCGGCACCTTGCTTGGCGTGTTGCTGCTGAGCCTCGTCGCAAACGGCCTGTTGCTGATCGGCTGGAATTTCTACTGGCAGCAGGTGGCGACCGGTGCGCTGATCTTCGCCGTGCTGGCCGTCAGCTTTGCGCAGCGGCGTGGCCGCTATGCGTGACGATCAGCGGCGCGTCCCACGCTGAACGTGAACGCCAACGCGCCCACCAGCAGCACACCCTTGATGAAATCCTGCATGTAGTACGGCGCGTTCAGCATCGTCAAGCCGTTGAGCAGCACACCGACGAACACCGCCCCAACTACCGTGCCGAACACGTTCGGCCGTTTGGCGCCCCAGACCGCGTAGCCGACCAGCGCCGCCGCCACTGCATCGAGCAGCATCGAATGACCGGCGCTGACGTCGCCACGTCCCACGCGCGCGGCAATCAGCACGCCGCCCAGCGAGGCAATCGCACCCGACGCGACATACGCCGCGATCCGGTAGCGCGCAGTCGGCGCACCGGCGAGGCGTGCCGCGGTTTCGTTGCCGCCGATCGCATAGATCACCCGGCCCCAGCGCGTGGTTTCCATCACGATGCAGGCCACAACGGTCAGGACCGCCAGCACGACTACCGGCAGCGGCACGACATCGAACAGCCGCAAGCGTCCGAGGGCGAGAAAGGTATCGGGGAAAGTGCCGGTTGTTTCGGTGCCGTCGGGCAGGATCGTGCCGGTTGCGAGCGAACGGCCGCCGGTCGGAATCAGTTGCAGCCCCGCAAGCAGAAACAGCGTGCCGAGCGTCGCCAGTTGGTCTGGCACACGCAGACGGGTAATCAGGAATCCGTTGAAAAGACCCGCTGCGATACCGAGTGCGAGGCATGCCACCACCGCCTCGAAGGCATTGCCATGCCAGACGATCAGCACATAGCTTGCCGCCATCTGCGCCGACGCCGCCACACTGCCCACCGAAAGATCGAAGCCGCCCGCGGCGAGCGTCACGGTCACGCCTATACCGAGCAGCGCGACAATCGACACCGCCTGCAAGATGCTGAAGAGATTGTCGATATTCAGAAACGCCGGCTGGTTGACGGCGAATACGATGACGAGCAAGGCGAGCACCAGCAGCATGCCGGTTCGTTCGAGATGAGCGCGCAGACCGTGCAGTCCTCGCAACCGGCCGCGTCGAACGCTGCGTTCATGCTCTACCGGATGGGTCTCGGAGACGACCTCGGGTGGAATCGAAGTGCTGGTTTTCATGAGCGAGCGTGGGAAGTGAAATCGGATTGGGAAACGCGGTCGAGCGTCGCACGGTCGAAGCGGACCACACGGTCGGCAATCTCGAACGCCTCTTCAAGATCGCTGACGAAGACGAGCGTGGCGCGCTCCTGCGCATGGCGCCGCAGCGTATCGACGATATCGGCGCGCGCGCCGGCATCGACGCCCTGAAACGGTTCATCCAGCAGCAGCAAGCGCGCGGGCTGCGTATGCCAGCGCGCCAGTACGACTTTCTGCTGATTGCCGCCGGAGAGCCGGTTAAGACGATCGTCCGGTCCGGTACAGCGAATCCCGAAGCGCTCGATCGCTTCAAGCGCGGCACGCTGCTCGCGCGCACGCTTGAGGCCACCGTACTTGAACCAGCGCGACAGGAACGGAAAACTGAGCGTGCCGGCGATCGACGCGAACGGCACGCTGTCGGGAAACAACGAGGTTCGCCAACGGTCCTCACCGGCGAGGAAGACGCCGGCACGGATCGCGTCGGCGGGCGAGCGAGGACGCCAGGCTTTGCCATCGAGCGTCATCGTCCCACTCGCGGCTCGCCCCGCACCGAAAATCGCCCGCGCGAAGCGTGATTTGCCACCGCCGACGGGACCGGCAATGGCGACGATTTCACCGCGCTGCACATCGAGATCAAAGGGGACGCTGGCTGACGTCAACTGCAGATCGCGCACGCTGAAGCATGTTGAGGATGCTGCGGTCGCCGCTGCGGCTGCGGTCGCATTCGCATTCGCTGCGGCCTTGCTGCGCAACGGCCGCCCGATCATCGTTTCGACTGCAGCATCGAAGTCGATCGGCGCAGGCAGATCTGCAACGATGCGACCGTCGCGCACAATCGTCACGCGCCCGGCGACGCGCCGCAGGTCACCAAGCCGATGCGACACCAGCAAGATCGCCACGCCCTCGGCGCGCAACCGGTCGATCAGTCCAAAGAGCCGCTCGGCCTCGGGCGCCGACAAACTGGCGGTGGGCTCATCGAGAATCAATAGCGCGGGCCGCGTCGCCAGCGCCCGCGCCAACGTCACAAGCTGCTGCGAGGCGAGCGATAGCGAGGCGAGCGGCGCGGTCAGGTCGGCATCGAGACCCACACGCGCGGCCAGCGGCGCCGCCGTCTGACGGCGCACCGCGGGCGGCACGCGCCACGGAGAGGTTGGATCGCACAAGCGGTCGAGCAACAGGTTGTCGGCAATCGAAAGCGTCGGCACCACCGCATCCGCAATCGATTGATGAACGGTCGCAATGCCCAACTGTTTGGCGTCGTGGGGTGAAGCCGGGCGGAACGGTTGTCCGCGCAACCAAAGCTCGCCGCCGTCGGGACCGTAGACGCCGCTGAGAATCTTCACGAGCGTGGATTTACCCGCACCGTTCGCGCCCATCAGCGCTACAACCTCACCTGCGCGGATCGACAGGTCGACGCGATCGAGCGCAACGGTCGGGCCAAAGCGTTTGGAAACGGCGGCAACGGTCAGGATGGGAGCAGTCATCGAAGAAGACGCGCCTGGCTGCGCTCATAGCGGATGACCGTCCATCGTAGCGACCCGCCAGGGGTACGCCAACGAAGCGTTGTTCATATCGATAGCTGGGTTTAGCAGCGGAAGTGATCGATATTCTGACCGGCGTGAATCGCCCGTGCGAGCCAGTCCGGCTTCTCGCCGTGGCCGTCCCAGGTATTGCCGAAGGCGTCCCGGTACATGACGGCCCGGGTCGCAGTGGCATCCGCTTCAATCGATTCGGCCAACGCTTCCAGCGTAATGCCGTATTCCTCCATGCGGTGACGTATCCACAGAACCAGGCGCTCGCGTGCGTTCCCGTCGAAATCGAACGTGGCTTGTTCTTGTCGCTCTTTCATAACGTATCGAATGTCACGGCGGCAATTGCGCGCGTTTTGAAAAAATAAAGGCTTCGCTAACCGACGCGAAGCCTATACGTGATTCGCGTGGGCCGAACGCCGTTCGACCTCACGTTGCCTGTGTGCGCGTGGATGCGCCCCCGGAAAAGTTGCCCGACACATCATCTATTGATCAGGAAATCCGTTTGGCAAGCGGCTCGAATCGTCGCCCGTCAGGCCCTTTAGCCTCAAGGGCCGCTTTAGCGTCTATTAGACAATTTTAGCACCCATTTTTTCCGCCGCGCACGGCAAAAGCGAGGCTGGAGCCTTCGATAAGCGGGCACCAACGTGCTATTTTACGATTCTGGCCTCGATCTCCCGCCTTCAAAGGAAAGCAGCCATGTCTCCGTCAACCGCCGTCGCCACCATTCTCACCGCGCTGCTGATCGGCGCCATGAGTCCTGGACCGAGTTTCGTCATCGTCGCGCGCAATTCGATCGGCCTGTCGCGTCGCGATGGATTGGCCACGGCGCTTGGTATGGGAATCGGCGGGGTGCTCTTTAGTGGCGTCGCGCTGCTGGGTCTGTACACCCTGCTCGCCGCCGTCACCTGGCTGTACGTGAGCCTCAAGGTGGCGGGCGGGCTCTATCTGATCTATCTGGCGTCGAAGATATGGCGCAGCGCAAAGAAGCCGCTCGCATTCAATCAAGGCGCACTCAATGGCGGCAGCAATGCGCGCAAATCTTTCTGGATCGGCTTGAGCACGCAACTCAGCAATCCGAAAACCGCCATCTACTACGGCAGTATCTTTGCCGCATTACTGCCCCAGCATCCGCCGCTGTGGTGTTATTTCGCGCTGCCGCCGGCCATCTTCATGATCGAAGCCGGCTGGTACACCGTGGTCGCATTGTGTTTCTCGAGCAAGCGTCCGCGTGAACTGTATCTGCGAGCCAAGACCTGGGTCGACCGTGTAGCGGCCAGCGCCATCACCGCGCTGGGTCTCCGACTGATCTTCGCCGCACACCGCGTCGGCCTGTAGGCCGCAGCACGAAAAGCGGCTCCCGCAAGCTTCGTTGCGATGTCCCCTAACACCATGCCTGGCGTGACATAGAGGGAAATCGCAACATGCTGTTTTCCTAAGGGGGCCTGACCGTTTTCTACCGCGTCACGCACAGCCTGACGAAAACTTTACAAGATAATCCTTGACGGCGGTGGCCTCGTGCAGCTATTGTGGCCATCGAAGTTCAAGAAGTTCGATTGCTGTTCATCAATTGCTCGCTCTCTCAGCGGTATTCGTTGTCCTCTCCCTCCTTGACGCTTCACGTGCTCCATCGCGAGCGATTATTTACTTTTTTTTCCTCAAGGATTCTTCATGGATACCGGCACCGTTAAGTGGTTCAACGACAGCAAGGGCTTTGGCTTCATTACACCGGACAAGGGCGGCGACGACCTGTTCGCTCACTTCTCGGAAATCAGCGGCGACGGCTTCAAGACGCTGGCTGAAAACCAGAAGGTGAGCTTCGAAACGAAGCAA
>Ga0116227_10006506_pt1 | contig 23639 bp, 19 predicted proteins | sample S1TSphgellanicum_FD_89693 | JGI IMG/M metagenome (GOLD analysis project Ga0116227, IMG submission 89693) | Host-associated microbial communities from peat moss isolated from Minnesota, USA - S1T2_Fb - Sphagnum magellanicum MG | ecosystem: Host-associated > Plants > Peat moss > Unclassified...
TCTTGAACTGTTGCCAATTACGTTCTGCTATGGCAACCAACATGGAAATAACTGTAGTTACTGGTACTTGAACTGCTGTTTCACTCATCTGGGTAATCCTCAAAGATACAAATTATAGGTAATGGTTCGTCCTCAGTATCGATAATTTCAACTAATCGCTTACCTTTATTTCTAGCTATTCTTCGGCATCGGTCTTCTGTGGCAGCTGATAACCAATCTCTGGTTTCTGTTAAATAATCGAATTTACCTTTGGAACGTTTGATATTATCAGTCATTTTATCTTAGCTGCTTTATGGTGGGCGATCGCCTTTTTGACGATGATCTTTGCAAGCTGAGGAACGCTAACAAATTCTTCAGTTGCCCAATCTTGTAGGTATTTATATTCATCTTCCTCAATACGAATGGTCATTTGGGGCTTTTTAGATGGCATAGGTCGAAGTAAATCACTATGCCTAATTATGGCTTCTAATGACTCTAGTTAACTAATAGTGAGGCATTAAATAAACAAGTGAATCACCTTTAATTAGTATAACAGTGTTGATATAGGAATCCGGTTTGATTCGGAGAAATTGTTTACGTACCACGCAAGAAGCAAAAGGCAAGCTCCAAGGGGATTACAAAGAACTCAGTATACTGAGTTCATTTCAAAAATCAAGTAGGATTCCTATAGTAGTAAAGCAACAAACTGATAAATTTGTACTTGAGCAATCGTGTGTTCCATATTACACCTGTTACAACTTCTGGAACATAGAAAGCCAGAGACTCACATCTTGCACCAATAAAATTTGATGTAATTTAATCACACAGTATGAATCACAAACCCTTGATTTAGCGAGAAAAATCTATAAAAATAAGGTGGCCTTATCGCGCATCTTTTTAGGATGCCTCGGTTGGTACGGAGAGGTGCAAGATCTGAGGAGAGCGATCACTCATCGCTACCAGCACTCCCTGCACAGCAGTTCTCGGACAAAAAAGTTTTGCTGCGGTGGAAATGAATCAGGGTAGTTATCTACCCAATGCCGGCAGTTTGAATATGCCCTACGGTGTAGGGGTGATGCGGGACTGGTTAGTGGTGGCTGATACGGGGAATTCCCGGTTATTGGGGTGGAGGAAACCAGAGTTAAGTACAGCAGAAGCCATTGCTGGACAAAATGACTTTCACAGTAAGGGGGAAAACCGCAATTTTGGACTACCAAGGCGAGATAGTTTAAATTGGTGTTATGGCGTCAAAATCTGTAACCAAGTTGCGGTGATAGCTGATTCTGGAAATAACCGCATTTTGCTGTGGGATTTCGATGGGCAACAGGGGAGAGATTGATCTGTTGTCTTCTCAACCTAAAATCTCAGATTTCTCATAATTTTTCACACTTGACTGAAAATCTGAGATCGATTCTGCTAGGTTTTTGATTTTGCCACAACTGCCAGATTTTCGAGATGAGCGGTAGGGCAGGCACTGATTGGGGTTGGTGCTCTAGCCCTAATCTAAAATCGGACCCCCACTCATTCCTGGTTTAAGAGTATTACTTACAACCAAGGCTAATCATCTACTGGCTGAGTGACAACCGTTGCAGTCGTCTCCACAGACAGATAGAGCCATAAATACAGGTACTAACCCGGTGATTGGAAGTAGTCCCGATTCATTCAATTTTGGATTAGAGTGTCACTGTATACGCATCCCTAATTCCTGGCACCTTAGTGATTTCTTCTAAAATACCATCAGGTAAGGGATCATCTATGCTGAGAGCCATTACCGCATCACCACGAACGATTTTCCGACCCACCTGCATACTAGCAATGTTGACATTGAAACTGCCAAGTAGGGAGCCGAGTTTACCGATGATCCCGGGCATATCCCGATGGAGGGTGAACAGCATATATTTACTGGGGGGGACATTGATGGGGAATCCATCAACGTTAGTGAGGTGGATTTCTTTTTCACCTAGTAAAGCCCCGGTGACAGAATGAGTACCCAAGGTACCTGTGGCTTCTAAGTGTAGTGAACCTGCATAATCACGAGAGGAAGCATCCCGTGTTTCGATGACACGAATTCCCCGTTCTTTAGCTTCTATGCTGGCGTTAACATAGTTTACCCGTTCACGCAGGGCTTGGTAAAGTAGACCTTTGAGCGCCGCTACTACTAGGGGTTGACTTTTGTTGGTTGCTAGTTCTCCCTGCATTCGCACATTTAGTAAATCTACTCTTCCCCCAGCTAGTTGCCCTACTAGGTTACCCAAGGTTTCCGCTAGCTGCATATAGGGTTTAAGTTCCTCTAAGACATCGGGGCCTAGTCCAGGAATATTTACAGCTGAACGGGCTGGTAATCCTAAAAGTACATCCCGAATTTGTTCCGCAACGTCTATGGCGACGTTCACCTGGGCTTCGGTGGTGGAGGCGCCTAAATGGGGGGTAAGAATGATTTCTTTACCTAGCGATCGCAGTTCTGATTCCCCTAGTGGTTCTGTCTCGAACACATCTAGGGCTGCACCTGCGATTCTCCCTGCTTTGAGTGCTGCGGCTAGGGCTGCTTCCTCAATGATACCACCACGAGCACAATTGATAATCCGCACGTTGGGTTTCATTTTCGCTATGGTGGTAGCGTTAATTAAGTGGGTAGTTTCTGGGGTTTTAGGGATGTGGAGGGTGATATAGTCTGCTTGCTGGAAGAGCAAATCTAGTTCTACTAATTGACAGCCAATCTGTTCGGCTCTTTCTACGGAGAGATAAGGATCGTAAGCTAGCAGTTTCATGCCCATTGTTTTTGCCACTGCGGCAACATGGGAGCCAATTTTACCTAACCCAATAATGCCGAGGTTTTTTTTGTAAACTTCTGCGCCGATAAAACTACTGCGATCCCATGCTCCCCGTTTGACTGAAGTGTTTGCATCGGGAATGTGCCTTGATAGAGCCAGCATCATTGCTAGGGCATGTTCTGCCGCTGCGATGGTGTTACCCTCAGGGGAATTAACTACCACAATTCCTTGGCGTGTCGCAGCGGTAACATCAACATTATCCACCCCTACGCCAGCACGACCGATGATTTTGAGTTGCGTCCCTGCTTCAATGATTTCTTGGGTAACGCGGGTACCGGAACGAATCATTAGTGCATCGTACTCACCAATGATTTCTGCTAGTTCTCCTGGTTTTAAACTGGTTTTGACATCAACGGTGGCTACTTGGGAAAGAATGTCAATGCCAGCCTGGTCGATGGGATCGGATACGAGAACCTTAGACATGATTACTTCATTTTTTAAAGCTACAAGTTTTGCCGCACAAGAATTTTAAGTTTAGTCTTTATTTGGTACAGTTGGACAAAAATTAATTAGTCTTGAGACTGGGGTAGTGTAGCTGTACTGTTCATGTATCTAAAGTAGGGCTACTTATCATCTGTCAACTGGACAACATAATCAATCCGCTGGCTCCCTGTCCCCTGACTACCCATAAATCCTTTTAGGTAAATGAATCGTAAAGGTGGTACCTTGCCCCTCCCCTGGACTAGTAACTTGAATCTTCCCACCGTGCAGTTCAACTAGATGATGAGCAATAGCTAGGCCCAAACCCAAACCAGTTTGTTTATCAGGACGATCGCCCTGATAATAGGGCTCAAATACGTGGGGTAAAAACTCTGGGTTGATCCCAATTCCCGTATCACTCACTTCTATAACTACCAAGTCCCCACGGGTTGAGAGTTGTACTTCTACCCTTCCTCCTGAGGGTGTGAATTTAATGGCATTGGAAAGTAAGTTTCCCAGAACTTGGAGGAGGCGGTTAGCATCCCCTTGAATCATGGGCACTGACTCATCGATTACAGATTCCAGTCGGATGTTTTTGGCATTGGCACAGGGGTAGGCGGTTTCCATCGCTACGTCGATAATGCCCACCAAATTCACAGGGCCTAGTTCTAGCTGTAGCTTCCCCTGAAGGATACGGGATCTATTCAGCAGGTCTTCTAAAAGTTTGGACTGGGACTGGGCACTACGTTCGATAGTTTCTAGACCACGGGTGATGGTAGCTATATCCATTTGTCGGGTGAGAAGGAGTTGTGCCCAGCCGAGGATGGCATTCAGGGGGGATCGCAAATCATGGGACACCATGGCAATAAACTTATCTTTGCTCTGGTTCGCTGCTTCGGCTTGCACGCGAGCATTTTGCTCTAGTTGTAACAGTCGGTTACGTTCGGCTTCTAACTGCTTGCGCTCATCTATGTCTGTACTTGTACCAAACCATTTACTAATGCGGCCTTGCTCATCCTTGATGGGTACCGCTCTGGCTAAATGCCAACTATAACTGCCATCATGTTTTTGATAACGGATCTCGTGTTCGTAAGTTTCCCCTGTATGGAGGACCTTTCTCCATTTCTCAATGGCTGGTTGGAGGTCATCGGGATGCAAAAACTTTGTCCAGCCAAACTGCCTGGCTGCTTCACCACGTTGTCCAGTAAATTCACACCAACGTTGATTGACATACTCACATCCCCCCCCCTGGGCACTGCAAATCCAAACAATTTGTGGTACAGCTTCACAGAGGTAGCGGTAGCGTTCCTCGCTTTGGCGCAGTGCGGTTTCGTCTCGTTTGCGATCGCTAATATCCGTTGTACTACCGACAATTCTTACAGTTTGCCCTGTCTGATTGCGGATAATTATTCCCTGATCTAGTACATAGTGATATTGATGATCTTTATGACGTACTCTATACTCAAAGGTATAACGATTTGCGGTTACAGGTAAAGCTTGGAATTGCTTAACTAACTGCTCCCGATCTTCTGGATGGATGAGGTCTTGCCACCATTCAAAGGTTGGTTCTGCTTCCGCCAAAGTGTAGCCTAAAATCCGGGTCAACCCCTCAGTTCGGTTGACAGTATTTGTTTCTACGTTGTAGTCATATATTAAACTGTTAACTGCTGCCGTTGCCAGTTGAAACCGTTCGTTGCTCAGGCGCAGTTCTTCTTCTATTTGTTTGCGTTCTGTGATATCAAAAGCTGTACCGACGATTTGCTGCGGTGAACCGTTGGCATTCCTGGTAAATACGGTACTGCGACTATAAAACCACCGCCAGGTGCCATTAGCATGGGGCATCCGATACTCGTGTTCAATCACATCACCGTCTTGTGCTAAGTCGAATTGTTGGCAGATATTAGCAAAATGGGCTAGGTCATGGGGATGCATCCACTGGGTAATACTCCTAATTCCCAGTGCTTGAATTTCCGTGGCTGTATAACCAAGTAGGTTATAAACTTGACTATTAATATAGACATTCTCTTGTTTTACTAAGTCGTAAACATATAAAATCCCTGGTGTTGTGTCTGCAATGCGTTGGAGCAACCGCCCAGATACTTGTAATTCCCGGTTTAGCTGTGCATTGGCTATGGCTGAGTGCAGGGTGGAGCGCAGTCGTTCTGGGGTGGTTTGCTCTTTGATTAAATAATCTTGGACACCATTTTTCATGGCTTCCACAGCTACTCTTTCATCGCCATAGGCAGTTAACATGATCACAAAGGGAGTGATATCGGGTAGCTGCTGTTGTAATGCGTCCAGAAATTCCAACCCATCCATGTCGGGGAGTAAAAAGTCTAATAGGGTGCCATCAGGCTGAACCTGCTGGCACAAAGTTAACGCTTCGGCTCCAGTTTCTGCTTCGAGGATGTTATAGCTGTATTCCTGGTCTTGTAATAAATAGCGACGATAAACCTGACGGTCTTCAGGACAATCATCAATGATTAAAATATTTAGCGGTTGCACCATAACTAACTGTGAATGGGGTCAGGAAGAATGACGATATCTAACCAATAAGTAATTAAACTGTGAATTGTTTTGATTAATTTTTCGATATCAATTGGTTTCAAAATATAACTAGCAACAGAATGCTGGTAACACATTTCCACATCCTTCGGATTGGCAGAACTAGTAAATACAACTATGGGAATTTTTCTTAAGTGTTCATGCTGTTTGATTTGGGCTATGACTTCTCGTCCATCGGTACCTGGTAAATTCAGGTCAAGTAAAATTATGGAGGGACAGGGGAAGGTTTCGCTATTGCTATAGTTTCCACAGTGGTGGAGGAAGTCTAAAGCCTCGTCCCCATCAATACAGCGAAAAATGGGATTGACGACAATATTTTGCTGCATGACTCGATTCAGAGCCTCAAAGTCTTCGTCGCTGTCTTCAACTATTAGCAATAGTTGGGAATTATTGCCAATCATGGTCGCCTCCTAAGGTGAAATAAAAAGTACTTCCTTCCCCGTAAGTTGAATCTACCCATATTTTCCCCCCATGCCTTTCTACAATCTTCTTAGCAATTGTCAGTCCCGCTCCTATGCCACCGCCATATTTATTGGCCTTGTGTAGTCGTTTGAAGATGCGGAAAATAGTCTGAAAGTGTTTTTGTTGGATTCCAATGCCATTATCTTTGACGTAGAATATGATTGGTTCAGATGGAGGCTGGATATAGCCAATTTCAATCCATTTTATGGTTTTGTCGTTGTACTTAATGGTGTTGGTAATTAGATTGTTGAAGACCTCCCCAACTTGGATAGGATCACAGTACACTTTAGGTAAACTTTGGGGAATCCGAATCTCAATTGAGAGTTCTTCAATGCGGGGGATCAACAAGTCTAAAATCTGCTGGAGAATAAGATTGAGATCCGTTGGTTTCCTCAATATATCTACCCTTCCCAAGCGGGAGAAATGCAACAGAGAATCAATTAAATGTTCCATCCGTTGGGTGAGACGAATGAGGGTGTTTAATTTAGCTTTACCTTCGTCATCTAAAATGTTACCGTAGTCTTCGATGAGAAAATTAGAATAATTGTGAATCCCCCGCAGTGGCTCTTTTAAATCATGGGAAGCTATGTAGGCAAAAGCATCTAATTCGTTGTTACTACGTTCTAATTCGATATTTATTTGAGCTAATTCATCGGCCTTTCGCAGCACCACACTAATAATTGCACTTCTTAACTCTAGTGCTGCGTCAATTTCACAGGGTTTCCAGGGAGTTGATTTTAACTGCACCGTTTCTTTCCAGATCTTAAAGGACTTGCGGGGTGATAGGTGCAAATCCCCATTACCTTTCACCTCTATAGGTTTATGAGGATTACCTCCCCAATCTACAGTTTGGATTACCTCTGGACGAAACCATAACACATAATTTTGCTGGGTTTGGGCAATTGAAAGCACCATCAACCCACTAGCTATATCCCGTATTCTCTCTGCTTCTGGATAAACTTGTGAGAGTGAATCTGTCGAGAATATCTCTCCTTGTAAGTTATGACTAACCCATGCTAGCAAACTTTCAATATCTTCTTTTTCTGGAGTATTACCAATGGTAAAGTACTCCCCCTGAAAACAGACTACTGCTCCTTCGGAATTGACAAGGTTCAGGAGGTTAGGTTGATATTTAATTAACCCATCAATGAAGTTTTTTTCCACCGACATATACTCCACTAATTTGGAGTGGCAAGATTTTAACTGGAGTTTGTATTCCGCATCTTTACTTTCTTCAGTTGACCCCAGTTCTAAAGATATAATTTGACCTAAAAACTCACAAGCATGGCGAATTTCATAGGGAATATACTTGGGTGATTGGTGATGGCAGGCAATTAGTCCCCACAACTTTTTATTTTTGATCAGGGAAATTGACATAGATGCTTTCACACCCATATTGTGCATATACTCAATGTGAAGGGGGGAGAGACTCCGCAGTACAGACTCACTTAAATCTAGTGGCTCTTGAGTTAAAGGATTATTGCTAGGTACAATTGCCACTGGTTGATAATTAGCATCTGGTACTAGACGCAGCCAATTTTGAGTGTAGAGTTTTCTCGCTTGGGCAGGAATATCAGAGGCAGGGTAGTATACACCTAAATAGGAGGTAAGGTATTCTTGCTTGTCTTCGGCAATCACCTGACCATGCCAATTCTCATTAAATCGATACACCATAACTCGGTCAAAACCAGTGATTTTTCTCACTTCTTCCACAATTATCTGAGTAATTTTACTGATATTTGATGTACACTGTAACCTTAACATGGATTGTTTAAGTAAGTGGTAGAATCTAAAAGCTCCCTGGTCTGCTGTGGACAATTCCGGTTCTAGCTCCAGAATTAAAATTTCTTGGGAGCGATGAATAATACCGTCAAAGTATAGTGATTGCTCACCTAGTTTGATATAAAATTTAATAGGATTAACAATGGATATATGCTCTTGAGCTAAAAACTGTTTTAATAAATTAATTTGCACCGAATCCAACAAGCAACTCAAATTTCTACCTTGTAATTGGTCAGGATGTAGACCCCAAAAATTGAAAGTATTATTGCTAATTTGCAAGATGGTCAATTCTGGTTCCTGTAGAGCTAAAAGGATACCGTGTGGCTGAATATAGCCAGGAATATGAATTGGTTCGAGATCACAGTTGCTCAGGTCAACTTGGCAGGGTAAAGTAATGTTATTACTGTTCACATTTCACTCCTGATATTGAAATAAGTTTTTCAGGGGAAAAGTCTTAAATTATTGATCATTGATAGTCTAAGTATAACGCTCATCCCGGAGCATTTAAGGATTGATGGTAATCAGAGTCAGAAAATTTTGAGGCTCAAAAATGAAGATTTATCTATTGAGTCCCATCAAAAATGCAGTGTAAGTCAATTTTTAGCTTGATTAACTTAAATAATATAGTTGTTCTCCCCCTAGCTCCTGTTGCTTCTAGCTAAGGAACTGATTTGCTACATGAGGAGCAAATGTCTATTGCATAACTACGGTCAAAGGGGAGGGGGGTACAGATTGATATTTTTTCCCAATATAGCTCAGTTTATCTTTATTTAATATTTGGCAGAGATTTCAGAGATAATCCCAATTTCTTGACTATAGCTAGCTCTAAGAACCAGCATTCAGGAAATTGGGAGCAGAAAAATAACTTCTAAGCCGACAAATTTGCTAATATTGAGGTGCTGTTTGAAAAAAGACTCATTATGTAATATAATTACCTGGTTTTGGCAAATTAAGTTAAGATATAAAGCGTTTTAACAAATTGTTTCCTATTTTGCATGAGTTCATTAAAGAGATTTGCCCTGACGACACCGCTCTATTATGTCAATGATGTCCCCCACATTGGTAGTGCTTACACAACAATTGCAGCGGATGTGGTAGCACGATTTCAGCGGCTTTTAGGACATCAAGCGCTGCTGATAACAGGTACAGATGAACATGGACAGAAGATTCAGCGTTCAGCCCAGGGACAAGGGAAGTCACCACAGGAGTTTTGCGATCAGATAGTACCGAGCTTTGTGAGCTTATGGGAGTTACTAAATATTCAGTATGATCGCTTTAGTAGAACCACTGCTGTGCGCCACCAAGCGATTGTTCGGGAGTTCTTTGAGCGAGTATGGGAAACTGGTGACATTTACCAAGGACAACAAACAGGCTGGTACTGCGTATCCTGCGAAGAATTTAAAGAAGAAAGGGAACTCTTAGAAGGAAACCGCTGCCCCATACACACCACCAAACAAGTTGAGTGGCGAGACGAGCAAAACTATTTCTTTCGCCTATCCAAGTATCAAACTAAACTGGAAGAATTCTACCAATCTAGACCGGAGTTTATCCAGCCAGCGAGTCGGCGAAATGAAGTTATCAGCTTTGTAAATCAAGGTTTACAAGACTTTTCGATTTCACGGGTGAATTTAGATTGGGGATTTCCCGTGCCAGTTGACCCCCAGCATACCCTTTACGTTTGGTTTGATGCCCTGCTAGGCTATATCACTGCCTTGCTAGAACCAGACGCAGAGCCAACCTTAGCTAACGCCTTAGGAACATGGTGGCCGATTAACCTACACCTTATTGGTAAGGATATCCTCCGATTCCATGCTGTGTACTGGCCAGCAATGCTGATGTCAGCTGGTCTCAACCTCCCTGACAAAGTATTTGGGCACGGGTTCCTTACCAAGGACGGGCAAAAAATGGGGAAAAGTTCCGGCAATACCCTAGATCCCATAGCTTTAGTTAAAAATTATGGTAGTGATGCCGTTCGTTATTACTTCCTTAAGGAAATCGAATTTGGCAAAGATGGAGATTTTAATGAAGTTAGGTTCATTAATGTTCTGAATGCAGATTTAGCAAATGACCTCGGAAATTTGCTCAATCGTACTTTGAACATGGTGAAAAAATACTGCGCTGGTCAGGTACCGCTAATCGTTCTTGAGGCTATTCCATCTGCGAATCCTTTAAAAGCGATTGGTCTAAATTTAGGGGAACAAGTAAAACTTGCCTATGAAGCGTTAGCCTTCCACCAAGCCTGCGAGTCTGTCCTAGTGTTGGTACAAGCCAGCAACAAGTTTATTGATGAACAAGCTCCTTGGTCATTGTATAAACAGGGGCAGCAGCAGGAAGTAGAAGCAGTGTTGTATGGGGTCCTAGAATCAGTAAGATTAGCAGCTTACCTCCTCTCCCCAATTATTCCAAATATTAGTAGCGAGATTTATCAGCAGCTAGGTTTTGGAATCAACTTTAACGATCAAACCCAAAGTGCCATTGCCGCACCTTTTACTACTCATGCAGCGTGGGGAGTACTATCCTGTAAACAACAGTTGGGGACACCCCAACCAATTTTTAAGCGTATAGAACCCCGAAAAAACGATTAGTTCTTTCAATTTTTGATTCTCTCAAAAAATTTATTCGGGGCTGAACCTATTAGCCCCGGAAGCTTATCATAAGCAGATCTAATACGTATGTAAATTTTGGTAAGTTGGTATCAAAAATAACGAGGATAATATTTGAGGTATGACAACAATGTTAAATCATTTAGAAAACGACTCAATATTCACACCAGAACAAGTTTTGGAAAATCGAGGTCGTGTAGCCATATTTATTGACGGCTCAAATCTATTCTATGCAGCACTGCAACTGGGGATCGAAATCGACTACACGAAACTGTTGTGTCGCTTAACCTGTGGATCTAGGCTGTTAAGAGCATTCTTTTACACAGGGGTAGACCGAACCAACGAAAAGCAACAAGGATTTTTGTTGTGGATGCGACGCAACGGCTATCGAGTCATTGCCAAGGATTTGGTGCAGCTGCCAGATGGATCGAAAAAAGCCAACCTAGATGTGGAAATAGCAGTAGATATGATGGCTTTAGTAGACTCTTATGATACCGCAGTTTTAGTGAGTGGGGACGGGGATTTGGCCTATGCCGTAAACTCAGTCAGCTATCGCGGGGTGCGGGTAGAGGTAGTGAGTCTACGTTCCATGACCAGCGATAGCTTAATCAATGTGAGCGATCGCTACATTGACCTAGAAGCCATCAAAGAAGATATCCAAAAAACTCCACGTCAAAGCTATCCATATCGACCTTTATCCGGGATCGGCTTTTTAGAAGACCCCAGGGATAGTGATGGCCAACTAGAAATTCAATGATGGATTAAGGGACTTCCAGAAATTAAATTATCCTATTTTATGGACTCAACACGACTGTTACTCCCTTTGCTCCCCTAGGAATTCGATATTTTTTTAGTTGGAAGTCCCTAACCGAACAGAAATATTTACAGACTAATATCTACACTGGATCAAGGTTCCAGTCCAGATGTTGTGTAATTAATTCTGTCCAAGTACTTAAGAATTGGAGAGGGAAAATCACCAAAATTCCCTCTACACCATTCTTTTGACAATGAAGACATTTCTAGGCTTATGGCTAATACTTACCTACCTTTAACCTTATTTCTAGTTCTAGGACTAGTCTCCTGTGGGACAAGTTCACAACTAAATAATTCTCAGTCATCTAGCCAAGATACGGGTAGTCATTCAACGTTCTTTGGTGTTGTACTACAACAGTTTGACGAAGTGGGAAGACCTCTATGGACAGTGAGAGCTAAACAGGCAAAATATGCTAAAGAAAAAGAAATTGCTCAGGCGGAAAGTCCCTACGGTGAACTATATCAAGATGGCAAAGTAGTCTACCAAATCAAAGCCGAAAAAGCAGATATCAAACAGGATGGGAAGGAACTATTTCTCAAAGGGAAGATCCTGGCCACAGATCCCCACAATGGGATCGTTTTGCAGGGTAATGAACTAGAATGGCGACCTAAAGAAGATTTATTGATTGTTCGTAACCACATAAATGGTGTTCACAAACAACTACAGGCAATAGCCCAAGAAGCGCGAGTTAAAACCCGTGACCAAATCATGGAATTTTCGGGAAAAGTAGTAGCAAACTCCACTGATCCCCCAGTCCAAATTCACACCGAACATTTAATCTGGCAAATTAAAAAAAATCTATTAATTAGTAATTCCCCAGTCCAAATTTACCATTACAAAAATACTCAAGTTATTGATTACGGTAGTGGAAAAACGGCTCAAGTCAATTTGAAAACCAAAATTTGCACCATTAAACAAAATGCCCAAATAGAATTACTAGATCCACCAATGCAAATAGCTAGTAACTCCATAAACTGGAATGTAAATACAGAAATTGCTACCTCTAACTCCCCTGTACGTGCATTTCACCATGCTGAAAACATCACCGTCACTGCGAATCAGGGAGAAATCCAAATCCTGCTAAAAACAGCTTATTTTGTAGGTAACGTTAATGCCGTCGGACAACGCCATCAATTTTTGAAGTCCAATACTCTGACATGGTATTTGGACAAGAAATTGCTACAAGCTAAGGGGAATGTATTTTACAAACAAATAGACCCCCAATTAAATTTTACGGGTGAAACAGCCACGGGGAATCTAGAAACAGAACATATTGTTGTCAAAAGCGGTGGTGCAGGCGATCGGGTGGTAACAGTGGTGATCCCCCAAGATGTTAAAGGGAAGTAGGGGGGAGGGACGATAGATCTGTTCTCCCCTCATCCAAAATCTAAAATTCCCACTCCCTAATGATTAATAACTTCATTGCGACTAGCTACATCTGATCCAAGTATTTGGCGGATGGCTAAATGGGGAGTTAGGTCTTCTGGAACACTGGAAGGTGTGGGCAAATACTGTGCCAGATGTTGCAATAGTTTATCTTGCTCAGAACGCAAACCGATGAGGTTTGAGCCACGATTGAGGATAGCAAACCAGACCAAACCGTGATCGCGTGTGGGCATGACTCCCGCTAAACTACTCACATCTCGCAGCGTGCCAGTTTTAACTACAGTTTCACTGGGGATATGTCTGCTATGAATTGTCCCCCGATGGTCTAACCCAGACATGAGAAACAAATCGGAGAGAGCCAGGTCATGGGCTGCTGCTTCCCGTTGTAGTGCTATTAACATCGCACAGATAGCTCTAGGGGAAATCCGATTTTCTGGACCTAGTCCTGAACCGTTGATGAGATGAATTTCTGAGGACGGAACTCCCGCTAGATCAGCCGCTGTAGATTGCACCACAGGTGCTCCTCCTACTGACAAAGCTAGCATTTCTGCCATATCATTGTTACTGAAAATATTCATCTCCTTAATTAATCGTTTTAAGGGTAAGGAGCGATGACGTATCAGTAAAGTTTGCTGGAAGCTAGTTTGATCTTGTACTTTGACTCTACCTGTAATTATAATCTGGGGCTTAGGTGTCCCTTTAGGCATAATTGAGTATTCATACTTAGTAGGACGATTCCAAGTACTATAATTTAGTGCTTGTTTGAGTAGTTGACCTGCTATTAGTGGATTACGCTGGAAATTCATCGCGAAATTTCCCGTGATCACCAAGTCTCCTTTTACCTGCTTGATACCTAACTGATGGAGAGTATTTCCCAGGGCGATCGCATCCTGCCAAACAAACATGGGATCGCAGCCACCAGCAATGACTAGATTCCCTTGTAGTACCCCATTAGTTATTGGTCCTGTAGCACTAACTAAGGTCTCAAACTGATGATCTGGTCCCCAGGTCTTAAAAGCAACTAGTGTGGTAGCAATTTTAGTTAAAGATGCGGCAGGCAGTGGTGTTGTACCTTGATGATTGGCCATCAGCATTGGTCCTGACTGCATCCAAATTCCCTGACTTGGCAATAAATTCTGCGCTACTAACTTCGACGAGACCAGCTCCTTGAGGTATTCCTGTACCGTCGTTGTTCCAGCTGGATTTGGGTCGGGAGCTAGAACTAGGCTAGGGCTACTTTGCCAAGCTAGTGCATCTATTGCATTTAAAGGATTGATCTGCACTCCAGCCATTTTCAGCCAGAGAGAAATGAGTCCTGAACCCAATAATTCCAGCATATTTTATTCCTTCTATCTGTTTTAATCCTCTGCTAATATACAAGCCTTTTCTTATCCATCAGCATTGAGTAATCATAACGGGTGTTTTTACCCTTGAAAAGTAGGGTATGGCACCTGATACCAATACTCGGTATAATCAGATTCAGGCAAGTTTATTTTCTGTCAGGATGTGCTGTTCCTTCTGGGTCAGAAGCACCCATTTGGTTGATCTGGGCAATCATTTGATACAAACGTCCCAAGTCCCGTTGATTAAAGTAAAAAATAAGACGGGGTAGTTCAACTGTTTCATCTTGTCCTTCTTGGGGTAGCGCCTGACTTTTCTCAATCCGTCCCTTGACCAAGATGTCATTGAAGTTAGCGTTGAGCTCATCAACCTCTTGATCTGATAAATCTTTTGTCAGTCGGATCACTAACTGATCCCCTACATAACGGCTAGAGTGATAGACTTGATAAAAGCGAGTAATAACGTTACAAGCTACCTCAAGGCTATCTGTCACTGTGTAAAGGCTTGGGTCTTCAGGACTTACAAGACCTTTTTGCACCAGTTGCTGGTCGATATATTTACTCCAAGACCACCAGTAATCACCACCGGGAGAATCTATTAAAACTAAAGGTACAGGGCCGAATTTACCTGTCTGGCTTAATGTCATACACTCAAAAGCTTCATCTTGGGTGCCAAAACCACCAGGAAACAAGGCAACAGCATCGCTTTCTTTCAGGAGAAACAGCTTGCGGGTAAAGAAATATTTGAAGTTTATAAGTTTGGGATCACCATCAATAAACGGGTTTGCCTGTTGCTCAAAGGGTAACTGAATGTTTAATCCGAAGGAATTTTCTCGTCCAGCACCTTCATGGCCTGCCTGCATAATGCCACCACCACCGCCAGTCATGACCATAAATCCCAATTTAGTCACAGCGCGAGCAAACTGAAGCGCCATGTTATATTCTGAGGTTTCCGGTGCTAGACGTGCTGAACCAAAAATAGTGACTTTGCGGACGTGTTTGTAGGCGTAAAAGAGCTTGAAGCCCCGCTCCATATCTGCTAGAGCAGCAGATAGTATTTTCCAATCAAGACGATCAATTTCACTATCAGCCAGACGGACTATGGTGGCAAGGGATTGCTGAATGAATTGTCGATGTTTTAATGTCGGTAAATGATCAATCAATTCAGCAATATCCGCTTGGAGAGACTCTAATGTGTCAAACGACGCAGATGAGATCATGAGCACTGCCACAACGATGGCATTATATTTTAGTTAAGTTTGGTATGCTATTTATTGTTTATTCAATTATCAGTTCTTGGCAACTTTTGGTGATCTGTGTTGGGGGTAGGGTAGAAGGGGAAAGAAGAAAAAGTTCCGAAACTCTTATGGCACAAGGATTATCAAACTTCAGCATAGCTGCCTCCTACCCTGGAGCCTGAAAACGCGTTTCTGTGTTGATCACCAAAATTGGACAAGAACCCAATTATCTTTTCTCTGGAATGAGAGCATACCTGAAAAAACTGTCCACTTGAAGGATATTATACTAAAAACGGCTGATTTCTGGACTTTTGCCTGTAACCTCAATCGCGATTTTAAAAGTAAAGAGTATAACCATCCTAGTTTGGTCTGCAAAAAGTTTTGTAGAGACGCGAAGTTCGCGCCTCTCAAACTCGTTTACAAAACTTAACTTAAATTGTAACCAATGAGTGTCAGAGATACTTTTCCAAAGTGTTAGCTAGTGTAGTTTTAGGTACAGCACCAACAACCATATCTACTTTGACTCCGTCCTTGAAGATCATCAGTGTCGGAATACTCCGGATACCGTATTGACCAGCAATCTGCGGATTCTCATCAGTATTTACTTTGACAACTTTGAGTTGACCTTCATACTGTTGAGCGATTTCCTCTACAACAGGAGCTACCATCCGGCAGGGGCCACACCAGGGAGCCCAAAAGTCAACTAACACAGGAATATTGCTCTCGAGTACTTCTTGCTTAAAACTTGAATCTGTAACACTTGCGGCTGCTGACATGCCTAAAAACCTTTGCCTATTTTAATTTCTGACTTTCGTGAAAATTCTACCATAGCAAAAACCTATGCTTGGAAGTGCAAGAGTGTACATTTGCTAAGAATCCCACGGAATTTCTTCTTAATCATAAGGAACCGCCCGAACGTTAGTCCGGGCGGAGTGTGGTGTGAGGAGTGAACGGAAACATATCGTCTCCGCTATTTCTATTGTAGGCGACATATAGGATTTTTCCAGAGAGGCTTTAAGGTGTGAGAAAAATTTCTTCCAGGCAGGAGGGGTTTTCCCCACACCTGTACCTTTATTTCCCCATGCCTAATTGTTGAGCTTTTTGGTAGACTTTGCCTTCAGTTAGGAGGGAGGGGGCAATCACAATATCTACTTGCTGCATCTCCCTAATGTTTTTAGCTCCTAATGTACCCATGCTAGTCTTTAAAGCTCCTAAAAGATTATGGGTGCCGTCATCTAGTCCAGCAGGTCCAGTGAGGATTTGCTGTAAGCTGCCAGTGCTACCAACGCGAATCCGGGTGCCACGGGGCAGGATTGGACTGGGAGTTGCCATTCCCCAGTGATAACCTCGCCCTGGGGCTTCAGCAGCCCTGGCAAAGGGAGAACCAATCATCACCCCATCAGCACCACAGGCAATGCATTTACAAATATCACCACCAGTGATTAAACCACCATCTGCAATCACAGGAATGTAGTTATTGGTTTCTTGGTAGTAATCATCTCGCGCTGCCGCACAATCCGCTATGGCTGTGGCCTGGGGTATACCGACACCCAATACCCCACGGGAAGTACAAGCAGCACCAGGTCCAATTCCCACCAATACCGCCGCTGCTCCGGCTTTCATCAAGTTCAAAGTAACTTCGTATGTCACACAATTCCCCAAAACCACAGGGATAGGTATAGATCGGCAAAATTCCGCTAAATCAAGAGTTACTAAGGATTCTGGGGATAAGTGTGCTGTAGACACCACCGTTGCCTGGATAAAAAATAAATCGGCCCCAGCTTGTGCGACTACACCACCATATTTACTTGCACCTGCGGGGGTTGCACTGACTGCTGCAATCCCACCTTGGTGTTTAATTTCCTGAATACGTTGTTCAATCAATTCTGGCTTTATTGGTTCGGCATAAAGTTCTTGCATCAAGGAAACGAATCCATCTTTGCCTACAGAGGCAATCCGATCTAAGATTGGCTCTGGGTCATGATAGCGAGTTTGGATGCCTTCTAAGTTGAGGACACCTAACGCCCCTAATTGGGACAAATGTACTGCCATACGTACATCTACTACACTATCCATAGCACTGGCAATGATCGGGATTTCTCGCTCAATATTGCCAACACGCAACTTAGTTTCCGCCAAACTCGGATCAAGTGTTCTGTTTCCGGGGACCAGAGCAATTTCGTCAATTCCGTATGCTCTGCGAGCTTTCCTTTTGCACCCAAGTTCAATTTCCACGCTTCAATTTTTCTCAAATCTGTTTAAGCTAGAGTATCAAATTGTGGGCTTGATTGGGGGCAGAGGGAGGAGGGGGATCTGACTTTTCCCATTATTGAGGAAGGCAGAAGGCAGGAGGAAAACTGCTTTAGCACCTCCTGCCGAAACGAAGCTATGCAGCTTAAATCAACTGTTTCAGACAAGCGATCGCATTATTCAGGAGGATTACGCCAATACTGACGGGTTGAAAAAGGCAGCGGAAAAAAATAGTGGGAGAAGTTTACCCCTGTTTCTTCTCGGGTAGCAGCGTAAAGCGGGACAAAATGAACGCTTGAGAATTGGTCTACTTACAAAACTTATATGAATTAAAAATTCTCAGGCAATATCAAAGGTTTCAGCCTTAGCGTTAATCGTAAACTCTAGCCCTATGAACGAGACTGCGTTGTTTCAGCCTCAAACTCAACATAAGCTGTAAAATAGTGTCAGTAATCAAATATAGGATTCCTACTTGATTTTTGAACAAACCTTTGTACACCAAATTATCCGCGCCGAGGTAGCCCCTAGATTTATCTATGGGGGTAAGGCGGGGGCTTTCTTTATCGCCGTCCATGTGTTATGATTTTTAGGAGGCAACATTTGTTGCATTGAGTTTCGACCGAGACTGTTGGCTGAAAGTGCTACAAAATCGGACAATCAATTTTGGATTTTGGATTTTAGATTGTGAAGAGATATGAAGAAAACCAACCCTCGATACCAACTAGCTAGTTGGACCCAGTGTTAGGTTTTCTTGAGATCTCTTTCTAATCTAAAATCTAAAATTCGATAATACAATAGCGCGTGAGGAGTCGGAACCACATTCGCGTAGCGTCTCAAAGAGATAGGGTATACGAAACTTACGTAGTAAGTTGGAACCAAGCGGATTTATCCGTGGGGTAGCTCAGTTCCCCTGTTCCCTACCCACGCAGATAAATTTAATAATCAAACCGGATTCCTATAAGTACCTGTGCAAAATTAATTGCCTATTTAAAAATCTGTATCCTTTGCTGGACAAGGAACATAGACAAATTAGATGTGCAATTTATTTTGCATGACTACTGATGAGTATGAGGTATTTGGCACCCTGATTAATCAAAATCTAAAATTAAGAGTCCCTAATCATTTCTTCCCTTCACGGGCACCAGTATAACCAGTGGCTACCCATAGAATAGCTCTAGCTCCATCGCGGATAGATTTCTCCATTGGTTCTGATCTTGTATCAGAAGGAACTGGTACCGCGGTGAACTCAATACCCCTGCTCCCCAAAACAATCTCACCAATAACGCAGGCACGACGCATATGAAAGTTGGATGTAATTAAATAAACGCTTTTAATACCCCGTGCTTGCAAATCGTTGACTAATGTAGTAAAGTTTGTAACTGTATCTACAGCCTCATAGTTCAGATGTAATCGCCTGAGATCAACTCCAGCTTTAGCAAACACCTGTTGGGTTAATTTTGGTGGGCTTCCACCACTAATCCAGATTGGTATATTTGGATGCTGACTGGCGAATTTCGCTGTAAACTTCTCTCGTTCTAAATGTCTAGTTGAACCCCCCAAAACCAACACTGCTTGGGGCTGAACAAACTGTTTTTGTACATCTTTATATCCCCACCACATTAAAAGCGGTAGGGAAAAGGCCATAAATCGCCAAGTTTTACCTGTAGAGAGTTGCTTATTCAAGGCTCGATAGTTGTTCTTTAAAAACTAGGGTTTTCTCTAAACCAGAAGCGGAGACGAAAATTAAGTACTTGAGCAGAATTAATTACACAAACTCTGGGCTAGAATCCTTTATCTAGATATTAGTTTGTAAATATTTCTGTTCGGTTACTGACTCGATTTCCACTGGAACTACACCGTAATCTACGATGCAGTGCCAAGAGGAATTGCGGGGACCTGGTGTGCGTCCTGTGACCATGCCAAAGCACAGTTTTGGGAGGGAGGAGAGCATCGCACCAATTTCCAGTTTTTTAGGGTGCTACACATAACCTTGTATTCCTTTTGATTAACCGCACTTTCCATGGGACAAATTGTCCGATTCTTTTGGTGCTGTAGTCATACACTGAAACGTCTGGGTATAACCAACAATCCATCCTCGATAGGATTTACCTGCTTTTACTAAATCACTGGAACATAAACTCAAGGTTGTAATCCTCCCACCCTTGAGCTTTCTGTGATTAAGTGTATACTTCACCCGGTTTTTGAAGTGGCGTATCAAGGCTATTTTTTTGCTAGACGTAAACGATGCACTATCCTAACCCTGATTGGAGGATTGATAAAGGATGTCTGAGCACCTATTTTATTAAATTCTGTTGAGATTGCTGGAGTAACTCCAGATTTTAACGGGACTGGTGCGACTTGAACGCACGACCTGACGCTTAGGAGGCGTCCGCTCTATCCAACTGAGCTACAGCCCCAACTACGAAGCAAATATAATAATAGCAGTAGTTTTAGGGGAACTGCCAGGTTGTATCCCAGGGACTGCCACCTATTTCTAAACCACAAAGATGACTGCGTGCATTCAGGATAATTTTAGATTTGCTGCCATTTAGTTCTCTCAACTCTAAATCTAGTTCTCCCCCCATGGTATCCCGGCAACAGAAGACTAAACCATCGATGGTAGGTGCTCGTAACGGTGTACCTGGTAAATGGGTAGTCCCCGTCAACTTAACCTCATAATTGAGGTTTTTAGCTTGTATTTGCCAACTTCCCCAAGGCTGGATTTGCCAGGATATTTGTGAGTTCCAGGGAGCGAATTCATAGAACTTGCCTTGGTGGTGCAAGCCGATGAGGGCTACAGATTCCATCCACCAAAGCACACCCCGTTTACCACCTCCTGCTGTTAATGCTAGGTCAGGTTCGTTGGTAAAGGAATTACAATTGAGCCAAAACCATTTTTGCGGGAAGGCACCCCCCCAATTTTTCTCACCGTAGGCTGGGGCGTTGGTGAACTCGTAAATCCTACCATTCCAGTCAATCCAGCCACTTGCTAAACCGTGAGCCATTAAAATTTGCCATCCAGGCTCAAAAATCTGGAAAAAAGATAGCGATCCAGCAGTTGATTGCTGAATACTATTTTGATCACCCCAAGCGTATACTGGTTGAATCTGATATTGCCAACGGCAGTAACTACCAGTGGCGGGATCACGAATTACACCCTGATTTAAGGTAGCTGTGGCTTGATACCCTTCTAGGATCTGGCGATTGAATTCCTGGGGGAGAAGATATAAAGGTGGAATGTCTAAACTAGTTTTACCCCAGTGACCTAAACCCAGGGTATCTCGGCTAGCCCAAAATTTTCTCACATCACCAAAAGTCCGACACAGATACTCATCATCAGGTCCAAGTATTTGGGCTGCACCCCCACTGTAGGGTTTACCACCAATTGGGTCTTCAATGGAGTACATGAAGGCAAAGGTTTGTCTAATTTCGGACAAAGTGACACGATAATACCAGCCTTCAAAGAAACGACGGTGACTACCGTCCCAGTGGTAACCAGCATGGGGCGTTTGTTTTGAATTAAGCAAGTTTTCAACGATACTAAGCATAGACTCAGATTTAATGGGTGAAACTATGGCTCTACCGTACTTGTTATGCTAAATTAATTGTTCCCTCTCCTCAACTCGTCAATTTAGCATAAAATATACTGATATTCTTCGGAGTGGGACAGAGTGGATCTTCTGTAATCCAATAGCGCGTGAGGAGTCGGAACCACAAAGGGTATACGAAACTTACGTAGTAAGTTGGAACCAAGCGGATTTATCCGTGGGGTATCTCAGAGTAAGACTTTCTGTTGAGAGTAAGGTTAATTCGTAGTTTTTGCTTTTAATTAGGGTCTGCTGAAAAACTCCACAAATCGAATCTAGGTGACACACAGTGCCTAAAATGGGGACTTCGGGGGTTGGTTTTTCAAATTCACCTCATAATTTTCTACCAAAGTGCAGGAATTTTGAACATCTATTTACCATAGTCTTGCACCTGTCTAGAATAAAAACGATTAAAACCCTTATTTAGAATAGGTTCTAGCATTATTCAGCAAGCCCTAGCTAGTGAATCTCAGATTTTATTAAACCAATTGCCTTACTCAAAGAAACCGCTACAGGTCGTTGATATTTAGCGATCGCCGCCTGTAGCGGTTTCAACTGTTATACACATTATCTACTTAAAGTAATCACAGTGACTTCTGGTGGACAAAATAGTCGTCCTGGACGGTAAGTTCCTAAGCCGCGATTGACATATAGTTGGTTTTGGGAAATTTTATGAAACCCCTGGGCCCATTCCCAATGCCGCACTACTTTAGAACAGTCTCCTAAAAAAAGAGACATCCAACTGCGGAGTTTTTTAGGTAATTGTTTCAACAGCTTTTTATAATGGTAGACTACAGGACCCAGTCCAGGAATAACGATATGACCTCCGTGGGTATGACCAGACAGTTGCAAATCTACGCGCCATTTTTGCAAAATCTTGGCAGTATCCGGGTTGTGAGATAAAACAATGCGCGGTGTAGCAGAGTCTAGTTGGTTCATGACCAGTGCTGGGTTAAATTCCTGTGACCAATAATCAGCCAGCCCTACCAATGGCAATTCTTTTCCTAGGGGATAAGCAATTTCATTCCAGAGCACACGTACACCAACACTAGTTAAAGCAGCCGTAACTTCTGCTTGAGAGTGGCTGTAATGAATATCATGGTTGCCAAGCACAGCATAGACACCCCAGCAACTTTGCATCCGCTTGAGTCGCAGTGCTAGTTGATGAATGGGTGTCGGATCGTCGGTGACGTAGTCACCAGTAAGGAGAATTAAGTCTGGTTCAATTTCGTTGGTAATGGCGATCGCATTTTCTAGCATTGCCTCCGAAAGCCGCAACCCATCGTAGTGAAAATCTGACAGTTGCACCAGTTTAATTCCCTGTAAGGATGCAGGTAGGTTGGCAATCTTAACCGTTAGTTTATCTACTTTTAAACTTCCTGTAAACAACCAGTGCATAGGTCAACATACACTCCTCTTGATAGCGTTTACAGCTTATCAAAAATTAAAATGTATCTGAAGTATTACACCCAGTTTTTGTCAACAAATCTAAATTAAAGGATTCTTGAGAAAGATATTAATTCTTAGAGGAAAAAGTTAATTTCCTCACTATTCACGTTCGAGGGTAATGATAGTCACTTCTGGAGGGCAAAATAGCCGTCCTGGACAGTAAGTTCCCAGTCCACGATTGATATATAACTGATTTTTACCTATCCGGTGTAAACCCTGCGACCACTCCCAATGGTGGGGCAAAGACTTCTCTTTGTGCAAAAAGGGTAGGCGACGGCGTAATTTCTGAGGAATCTTTTGCATTATTTTAGTGTAGTAGTGTATTAGGGGACCAATTCCGGGAATCACGATTTGTCCCCCATGGGTATGACCGGATAGTTGTAAATCTACGCGCCATGCTTGTAGTACTTCAGCAGTATCTGGGTTGTGGGATAAAACAAGGCGCGGTGTAGCAGGGTCTAATTCGTTAATGACCGCAGGTTTAAATTCCCGTGGTCGATAATCACCAAGTCCTACCAGTGGCAATCCTTTTCCTAGTGGATAGACAATTTCATTTCGAAGTACGCGTACACCAATACCAGTTAGGGCATCTGTAACTTCTGCTTTACACGGAAAATCATGGTTGCCTAGTACAGCATAGACACCACAGCGACTTTGCAGACCTTTAAGTCGGATAACTAATTGATGAATGGGTGCAGGTTCGTCGGTAACGTAGTCACCAGTAAGGAGAATTAAGTCTGGTTGAACTTCGTTAGTAATGGCGATAGCCCTTTGTAGCATTGCCTCAGAAAGCCGCAACCCGTCGTAGTGAAAATCTGACAGTTGCACCAGCTTTTTGCCTTGTAATGATGGTGGTAAATCCCTAATTCTTACCGTTAATCTTTCTGTGGTTAGTGGACCAGATAATAACCAGTGCATAGGGCCTATTTGACA
>Ga0116227_10006510_pt1 | contig 23615 bp, 20 predicted proteins | sample S1TSphgellanicum_FD_89693 | JGI IMG/M metagenome (GOLD analysis project Ga0116227, IMG submission 89693) | Host-associated microbial communities from peat moss isolated from Minnesota, USA - S1T2_Fb - Sphagnum magellanicum MG | ecosystem: Host-associated > Plants > Peat moss > Unclassified...
AAAATAATATAAAAAAAAAAAAAAAAAAAAAAAAAAAAAAAAAAAAAAAAAAAAAAAAAAAAAAAGGCCAAACAAACGCTGCTTCCAAGTACAGAAAAAATAAAATCTGTGTATCATCAAGGCAAAAATAAATCACTCCATAACACTGACAAAAGAAAGCTTCTGAAGAAGAAAAAAAAAACTTCTCAATCTGACCAAAATTCTTGCTTTCAATAATAGCACACGAAGTTCAGATGATTGAGAATGGGGGATTGTGGATCTCTTTCTTTCAAAAGGACTCTGATTGTCAAAAAACATTATTATGCTAGGAAACATAATCTCCCCAGGAATCAAGCAAACTCCAAAGAATGATCTTATTATGTCCACGCAATCTCTTCTATTGTCAAGCTCATTGACACCCACTCGACTCTGTAGTGAAAAATCCTTCAGTTTTATGTCTCATTTTTTTTCCCTTAATACCAATCCTAAACCCATCTCTTTTTTTCTTCATACCACTCATAAGCCCCATCTTTTTTCTTGATGTGAATCATAAACCTGCATGCGCTTTGTACTGGTATAGTAGTAAAAGTTGACCTAATTACCTGATGCATAGGAGCCCCCAAAAATACGGCAGAGTACCCAAAAACCTTTTTCAACAAGTCAGAGGGAGATCAACTCATAACTTAGTCAGACAGAGATCAACTCATGACCTTTTTTCTTGTTACCAAATCATAACCCGATCAACTCATGATCGTTTTTCTCAATACCAATCATAAACCCATCATTTTTCTTAATACCAATCATGAACCTGTATGCACTTTGTACCAGTATAGTAGAAAAAATTGATGTAATCACCTGATGTTTAGGACCCAAAAAAAGACCCCGAGTGCCCCACTCTTTTTCAACAGTCAGAGGGAGAGAGATCAACTCATATGAGTCAGAGGGAGATCAACTCATGATTCCTGTGTTTGCAACAATGATCACATCTGGATGCAGATTAGTAGACTCTATCAGTACACAACAGTACGTGATCAGTTCAGAGAAAACACCCACCCAACAGACATCCAACTTTGACATCCTCTACAAAAAGGAAATCATAAACAAACAGCATTAAAATCCTTAACCCATCATCCTTGGGTGAAATCCAGTATCCCATCCTTGGGGGTGAAATCCACTATACAGCAGCCCCTCCGGATTGAGGGGGATTAGATTGGTCTTTTGGCCACAAAAGGGGGAACATAAAGATGCAACCCCCCTAAAAGCATCTCCCTAGAAATACCTTCTTTCAGTACATTGCTCTCAGATTTTGAGGCCAGTTTTTTTCTAAAACATTTGTATGCATTCTGTATCAGTTGACCCCCAATCCAATCTGGTGTTTCTATTGCACATAATGGGATATACAGCAGCAACCTACAACCTACAACCTACAACCTCAATCAAAGTGTATTGAGCATCATAATCAACATGAGTGTTGCAGCAGCAGCAGCAGCATAGATGTCTATTTCAGATCATCAAATCATTTCCTTTCCACAAGAAATGATCCATGTCTCCTCAGTGCGCCTTCTGTCTCCGTATCACCCATGTGTTCTGTAAGCACCCACAAGAAGAAAGCTTGTTAATAGCCTGCCAGAGACATTTTTCTGTTTGTCTACAACCACAACAGAATGTTGGCATTTCCAAAAAATTGACAAAACCAACCCAGACACATAATCTCTGAAAGCATTGGTGACTGGAGCAAAGATCAAGGACTACTAACCAAAGGCTCGCCATCGCCTGGAGACATATCAGGTGAAAGGGCTGCTGCTGCATCGCCTTCAGAATCTCTGCTAGTAGTAGGCTTTTCTGTGCTGCTGTCGCCCACACTATGCTTGAAAACCTTCCCACTGGAGCCTGTCCTCCCTCCATTCCAAGCCACAAGCATCAAAAAAGAAATCCTCCATTCCTGAGATTCCATGCATATGCAATTTTTTTCTTCTTTGGATGCCATCCAATTGAGAAAGTAAAGAATGAGTGGGTAGTCCCAAGAAGAAAGCATGATGAGTGGAAGTCACCTTTTGATGTTGAGGAACTCTGGACTTGCTTCCCTTTCATTTTCCCTCCTTTGGGTGCTTCACCATCGTCATCATTATCCTCATCAAAATCGAACTCACTTGTGGTGTTCTTGACAGGAGTCTCTTTTGCCTTGAGAAATCTTGCCTCCGAATTGTTTGATTTACCCTCTTGAGAAACACGCTTCTTCCCAGATTTTGATGAGGATCGTTGTTTCCTGCATGTGTGGGTCAATTGTTACAACAATAAACCTTAAAACCCAAACTCACCAAGTTAAAATCAACTTGTAATTACCCTTAAGTACTTGTCAAATGCACCAAGCCCAAATCCCAAGTCGCCATAGTCTTGAGTTTGAACTAGAATGACTTGGGTTGTCTAGAAGTCTATGTCTTTGAGAAGAAAAAAAGGTGCCAATAAAGAATGCAGCTTTTATTGCTGTCTATTGCAGATAACCAGAAAGAAGGGTAAATAGTGCAAGGAGGTAAAAGCACATACAACTGGTTGGATGGTCTGGGTACATCCTCTTGCTGTGCCAATGCCTTGGCCTTGTTGAGTTCCCGTCTGGAGAGATACAATGTACAGGAGCATTTGTGATAATACAATGTAAGCCAAGGATAAAACATACAGGTAATTCTGTCTCATGCATTTTTGGTTTCCACAATAGAACTTTTGGGGATATAATTTCCCCTACATTCAACATTCTCAGGCAAGTGTCATTGCAGAACTGTGATAGATCAAGAGATGCATGTATAATCCATTCAAGAAAAATAACAGCATGTGTAAACAGAAAATACTTTGCAGAATGTAGTAAAACAACTATCAACTCAAAGCCAATTCAGGGTTATGAATGGACAAGTGTGAAAAACAAGGTGCCAAGTGAGATTATGGTTACAGTGGGACTGGAGCCCATGCAGGTTTTGATGATGTATCTTGTGGATTCTGTCAAGAAACACTCAACTGTCAGTAGTGTCTTCCAGTCTCTCATTCTGTTTTGAAAGTGGCAGCTTTATGATCACCAGACCTGCTGGACACTGGAAACATGGAGCAATTGCCAGGGACATATTACTACTGTGAGAGAATATGAGGGATAAGTACATGAGATCCAGTGAAGGCCATAATATTGGGAACGGAACAAAACCATCCATTGGACAAGAAGAACCCACCTTCACAAACCTCTGTTTCTTGGTTGTCAGCTGCCAACGCTCCACACCCAGATCAAGAATTTCTTGCTCTCCATCGTCATATAGTACCTTAAAGTTGCAAAGTAACAAGACCAGATGAGACCATGAAACAAGAGTTCCACTTCTGCTTATCTGTCTGCTCCCATGGGGCTTTGTTGCCAAAAACACAGCTGATTGTGATTAGACAACCCAATTGACAAATGTGTTCTGAATGAACATAGATTTAGGGTTCAGGGTTTAGCATAACAAAACTCAGACAAACACTTCAGAAAAGGTGAAACTTTTACAGAGGAAATCTGATCCATCATACCTTGTGTCTCTTCTTTTTAGCATCGTATGAGATCACCTCCCCCTTGTAAAACCTGGCAGGTCATTCAGCCAGCATAAATGGTGTCAGCTCGATCACTCTTCTTTGATAAATGGGTGCCTGGAGACTAGGTTCCTTGTACAATCAGGAGGTTTTTCCAAGGTATTGACATGTTGAAGTCCAGAAGAGCAAAGCTTCTGGAGACATGATAAGATGCTGACCATATTCTCTCTCACCCAGAGGTTCCTGTGCTGTACTGACAAATGAGAGCATGTCATTGAGGGCAAGTTGACCTGCTCAAGCAAGTAGAGATTCCCATTAAGATGGCAGTTGAAGATACTAACCTTCGATCGAGTGGCCACCAGACCTTGATGCCACAACCCACAAGATCCTCTTTTCCTTTGTTGGCTGCAATCTTCTTAGCAGGGCTCTACCCATTTCCAGGACCAAGGGAGGGGGAAAAAATGTCACGAAAACACTACTCCATGACCCAGACACAAATTTGCTTGGTGACATATGACATGCTTCATACCATCAGGAAAAGAGCAGCTGATTGTGAGCAAGTCTATACCCATAGATCAAGAAAAGAGCAACAGACCTTTTGTACACTAGAAGAAGCCTTTTCATCACTGCTGGACACCTCCCTGACAGCCTTGTTGATGGAGCCCTTGGTTCGCCCAGGTTTTGTTTTTGTTTTGGGGGTATCGATGCTCTTCTCCTCATGCTTTTGTCCAGTTTTTACATCTATGCCAGCAGTAGATCTGATTTCCTTTTTCCCAGTGCTCTTGGGACGCCCAGGTTTGGACTTTGCAGTTTGGCCCTCCTCCTCCATTTGCTCCTTCTTTTCTCTGCCTTTCCCATCTCCACCAGTCTTACGTGTGATTGCCTTTTTGCCAGAGCTCTTGGGATGACCCTGGTTTTTGCGTGTTGTAGAGACACTTCCCTCCTGCTCATCGCCATTTCCATGAGATTCACCCATGATCTGTTTCTTGCCAGAGCCCTTTGGATGCCCTGGTTTTGACCTTGGAGCAAGGTTTTCCTCAATACCCATATCTCCATCCTTCTTATATCCATCCTTATCTTCATCCTTCTTCTTGCGACGAAAGACATATGTGGTAATAACCTTGTCAACTGCGCCCATTGGCTGCCCATAATTGGACTTGGGAGTGACATACATTTCCCACTTAGTTCCTTCATTCTTCACATCTTTCTCAAACACTTCCGTAATAATTTCCTTCTTGTCAGAGCTCTCAATATGCCCCCTTCCTCGCTTGTGCTTTGGACCAAGCGCCTCTTCATGACTCTCACTGGCCTTTTCATCACCCACAGAGAGTTTCCTCTTATTCTTTGCAGCGGAGCCCTTGGGGCGCCCAGCTTTACGCTTGGCAGAGAGGTTTTCCACCACATCCTTTTCCTCCCCCTCCTTGTCTGTTTCTGTTGGCATCTGTTCTACAACCTGATGATCCACACCCGCCGCCACTTCTTCTTCATCCTTGTCTTTACTTGACACCTCCACAGCATGATTCTTGCTAGAATGCTCCAAAGATCCAGCCTCTTCAGCATCATTCCAGCTAGAATCTTCAGGAAGATGTTTACGCTTTGCAGGCTGGTTCTCCTCTTGGTCTTCTGCGTCCTTTTCTGTGATCTCCTTCTCAAGCGCAGTTTTTCCATCCATCACATTTCTAGGTGTGCCCCAATCATGTGTTTTGCGAGACCCCTTGGAGGGCCCACGTTTGCGCTTTGTGGGAATGTGGTGCTTCTCTTGGTCCTTCTCGCCTTCCTCCCCTGTGGATAGTCTTTGAGGCGTCTCTACCCCAACCTTCTCGATGTTGTCTCCATCAATTCCTGGGTCCCTAGTTTGATCCTTTTCAACTTCAGGGGTGATGACCTTCTTAACATCCTGCTTGCCAAGGCTCTTGGGATGTCTGTGTTTCGGTTTCGTGCCTAAGCCCTTGGGTTGCCCACATTTTCGCTTAGCAGAAAGATACCCCTGCTGCTGCTCATCCATTCCCCCATCTTCATCTTTGCAATCGCCTGTATCTGCCTTCTGGGTTATTTCTTTTTCCTCCTCTTGCTCAGTTTCTCTGTCTTCTTGAGCATCAGGTTTCTGAGGAACTACTCCTCCATCACCTTCTTCCTCATCCTTGCCACCCTCATCTTCCTGTGTGTCAGGTTTCTGAGGAACTACTCCTCCATCGCCTTCTTCCTCATTCTTGCCATCCTCATCTTCCTGTGTGTCAGGTTTCTGAGGAACTACTCCTCCATCACCTTCTTCCTCATCCTTGCCATCCTCCTCATGGTCCATCTTTGCTTGAGTCTCCTCCTGATCTTTAATTTCATCCTCAACCTGGTTCTTGACTCTGTCCTCCTCACGACCTTCTGATCTGCCCTCATGACTCATTCCTGCATCATGCTCTTTCTCACTCAGTCCTTTTTCCTCATCACCCACAACCTGGTCTTCATCATTGTTTGCTGCATCTGCATCCTGTTCCTCCAGTCCACCACCCTCCTCTGTCCCCTCTGTGACAACCTTGTTTGTCTCACCTGCATCCCACTTTTCCAGTCTGCTTCCCTCAGTCCCCTCTGTGGTGACCTCATTTGTCTCATCTGCATCCTGCTTCTCCAGTCTGCTCCCCTCTGTGGCGACCTTATTTGTCTCATCTGCATCCTGCTTCTCCAGTCCACTCCCCTCTGTGGCAACCTTGTTTGTCTCATCTGCATCCTGCTTCTCCAGTCCGCTCCCCTCTGTGGTGACCTTGTTTGTCTCATCTGCATCCTGCTTTTCCAGTTTGCTCCCCTCAGTCCCCTCTGTGGTGATCTCATTTGTCTCATCTGCATCCTGCTTCTCCAGTCCGCTCCCCTCTGTGGTGACCTGGTTTGTCTCATCTGCATCCTGCTTCTCCAGTCCGTTCCCCTCAGTCCCCTCTGTGGTGACATTGTGTGTCTCATCTGCATCCTGCTTCTCCAGTCCACTCCCCTCAATCCCCTCTGTGGTGACCTTGTTTGTCTCATCTGCATCCTGCTTCTCCAGTCTGCTCCCCTCAGTCCCCTCTGTGACAACCTTGTTTGTCTCATCTGCATCCTGCTTCTCCAGTCTGCTCCCCTCAGTCCCCTCTGTGATGACCTTGCTTGTCTCATCTGCATCCTGCTTCTCCAGGCCGCTCCCCTCAGTCCCCTCTGTGGCAACCTTGTTTGTCTCATCTGCATCTTGCTCCTCCGGTCCACCACCCTCCTTAGTCACCTCAGCAGCAACCTCCTTGTGGCCACTTTCTACAGTCTCCTGGTGTTTGTCTGCTTTCTCATCTTCAGTGTGGTTGAATTTTCCATCTTCGTCAAACATAGTGCCATGCTCCTTCAGGTCCAAGTCCTCCTCTTGTTGATGACTTTGGTTCTCCTCACTTTCACCCTTCTCAGGGATTTGTAAGCCACCCGCTTCCTGGTCTTGGAAGTCATTTCCCTTGGCGGTGTCATCATCTATTACAAGATCTTTTTCCACTGCATCCCCTTCATGGTTCTTGGCCAGCACCCCATTATTGTTTCTGTCATCTATTGCATTATCCTCTGCATTCTTTTCCACTTTGTCTATGTCCTGATCTTTCAACCCATCCTTTGCAGCAAGCTCCCTCTTTTCCTTCACACCATCACCTATCACTTGCATCTCCTCAACTTCTGGCAACCCATTTTTCTCACAGTCTCTCACTTCCGTCTCCTCATCTTCTGGCAACTCATCTTTCTCAAAGTTTCTCGCTTCCTCTTCAGGATCCTTTATGTTGTCACCCGCCAAAGGTTCAATCCCATCTTTTTCTTCTTCCTTCATTCCATTCTGCTCATTGGGTTTTTGTACTACATCCACCACTGCTGCCTCCTTGATCTTTGGTTCATCATTCTCCTGGTTCTTTGGTTCCACCACCACATCCTCCAGCACTTCTTCAACATCCTCAATCTCTGGCACTCTTACATGATGAACCTGTGATTTGTCTGGTTCATGATCTTGCATCCCACCACCCTCATGGTCCTCCTGGACAACATCCTCCTCCATCTTGCTGCCGTCATTCACCTCCTCATCCTGAACGACCGCATCCTCCTCCTTGTGCATGTTCATTCCATCTGCCTCTGGACTCTTCACATGGTCAGGATCCTCACCTCCCTTCACTCCATCCTTTTCAGCTTCCTCAGCAACCTTGCTTTGGCCATCCTTCTTGTTGGATCCTTTGGGTCGCCCACGTTTGCGCTTCAAAGGAAGTCCCTCATTGTGCTGCTCTGTTTCTTCTCCATGCATGTCATGAACTGCAATTGGAATTTTCTTTGGACCGATCTGGCCAACACTTTTTATCCTACTGGAATTAGGCAGCTTCTTGAAGGAGCCTTTTGGGCGGCCACGCTTACGCTTCACAAGGACAGTTTCTTCTTGTTCTTCCTGTTTTTTTTCTTCAGTCTCCACTATGTCCTTTTCTGCCAATCTGGGCTCCTCCATACCCACAGTGCCTTTTGCCAATATATCATTGTTGTGCTCGCCCTTGTTGTGGTTCACCTCCTCATCTATTGCTTCCTCTTCATCTTCTTCTTCAGACAACACTTGTGCATCACTGAACACTTGTCCTTGCCTTTGGCTTTGTGGACTAGATTGCTGACATGAGGAAATATGAAATCAGTAATGATCATTTTCCCATGAGATCCCAAATGAGAAGAGAAAAAGCTTGTTTTTCTGAATCTCAAATGTGGGTCAGAGACATATATATATACCTCATATGTTGCAGCTGAGGAGAGTCCTGAATCTGCAGTCATAGTAATTTCAGCAACTGCAGATTTGGTGTGCTTGCAGTCTTCCTTGATACAGAGCTCTTCAGATGTTGACATCAATTTGCTGCCAGACACAAAGCAACATCAACAACCATACTATCATCAGTTAGATCAACAAAACTGGCCCACCCAACTGGCAGTGAGATGATTGATTTCTTTCACAGAATGCTTGGACAGATGGCAGGTGGATCACAATGCAAATCACTTCACAATTTATCTCATGTATGCTCTTATCAGCTCTCTGAACCAGCGGCAGCATCACTTTCCTCACTGGGAAATGTTTGTGACTCAACTCATACATACCTGCTAACTTCAGACCCAGCTGCATGTGCATAGGAAGAGCTTCCAGGATTCTTAGAGATGACATCTAGCACACTGTTTCTGATGAATTCCTCATCATCCTTGGACAAGAGATGCAGGTTCTCCTTCACATCATCTATAAGTAGAGGGCAATAGGCAGCAACTTCCTGTAAGGAAATGGGAGTTAATATAAACTCTTCAGCAAAGGTTTCACATAGCAACGTAAGTACCAGGACTCCAGTTAGCATTTCTGGCAGTTCACTGATCCCCCTATCAACTTCATATAAGTTGGCATAACCCAAAACCCTAAATGCTCCAAAGTCTTTTGAGGATTCCTAATCTACAAAACTAGGTCCAATTCATCCCAAATCAACACATGTTAAACCCTAAAGCCTAGCCATGCAAGAACCTACAAAACCAACCATTTTAGCATTACCCATCAAAGCAAATGTCACATGTCTGACAGAGATGGACACCTCCAGGTATTATCTAATGGACCCTAAACCCTAAACCCTAAACCCTACTACTATAACATCTGTCAGGCTATCTGGAAAAGACAGACAAAATTTCAACTAGTGATGGGCACCAACCGAAAGCAGATCAATAGTTGATGTCATTTGTTCTTTCCTGGCTGAATTTCTGTAGACAAGAATCTGCTGTATAAAAGCATGAGCATGCTCCCTGCTGAACAGTGAATATGCGCACTTTGTGGTTAGGATTTTCAAGAAGTCGTGCTGCGGGTGATTCTTTCCTATCTTCTTCAACAGCTCCGCCTGCACTCAATCAGACAGTAACAATACTAAAGGGTTTCATCATTTGATATTTTGTAAGCCTCTGTAAAAGGTTAGATTCTTCATTCTCTGCATTGTCTCACCACAACAAAGTATGTATAACAGCAGCAGCACTGGTTTTGCTTTTATCCTTACCACCACTTCCCACTGTGGGTTTTGGTGTTAAATTGAGTGAAGATAGGAGAATGGCAGGGAGGGGAGCTTTTAGTACTGCTACAGGAGCCTCAAGAGCTGAATTATATGATAAGGAAAAACGTACAGAAGCTGCACGTGCATGAGCAATACTGGTGCTCGGATCCAGCAGAATAGAAAGCTCCTTGAAAACACCGTCATTGCCCATTTTGTGAAGCTCCCACAGATCTTCCTTTGCTTTGGGTGGATCCACAAACTGATCAGAAATTACAGTGAAGCTGCTCTCAATCTTCCTCTGGAAATCCAGCATCTCTTTCTCCTGCAAAATGCATAACTTTGTCAAGGGCTGCTGCTGCTTCTTATGTACAAACAAATGGGTTACAAAACTGCCAAGCACACAAACTGCCATAATTTCCAAAGCACAAGATCAGAAGTTCTTTGTTTTCAGCATCACAGAGCAACTTTGAGCTGATTGATGATCCTGACTGTTTTTGAGGATTATATGAGCAAGGTGTCCATGCCAAACCACAGATACCACCATGGCAGACAAAAGAAAAGATCAACTATGATGATATGTGGACAGACTGTAGAATTTGTGAAGTATCAGAGAGGTGTATAATCTTATGACGAAGAGCTAAGTTGCTGCACCTCAGTTGTCTGTCGCACAGAGAGGTAAGCAAGCATCTCCAACTGCAATCTGCATGACCCCACCCACACTTGCATCCAGATAAACATCCTCTTCAACCCTCCTTGTCTCTCCTCCTCTCCTTTTTTTTCTTGATGCAATTGTACAATTTCTTGCCTGAATTATGAAGCTCATAGATAATTACAGAGACAGGTCCTTAGTATTCCTTTACTTTTGTGACTTCCTCTCTTTTCAGATTCTGAAAGGATGCAGTGAGATAAAAATTAAACCCATCCAAAACAGTAATATCCTGGAGGCGCACTGGAAGAACCCAGAAAAGTCCTCACTTTTGCTTCTGTGACAAAATGTGCCGAAGAGCAATTTTATCCTGCTCATCAAATGTGGAGAAAAAGGCTACCCAGTGCTTTGCCTGCTCCTCCACAGGGAGCAGCTCTGCGTCAAAAAGCTCCTCACAAAGCACAATCTCCATGTCCTGTGCTCTGCCCAATCAGGCCTAACTTTTTCAGTACATTCAAAACCCTGTTGGAGAGAATAATTCTTCTGATATATCACTCTGATGAAGGTGGGGGGGAAAAAAAAAGAATCAAGCAAGAAGACCCAACAAAACAGTCACTATGGTATACAAGATCTTCAGAAGAAACTGATGGCAACAGAGAAAATTTCAGAGTAAATTCCATTGATGGGTACGTGTCCAGATGTGTGTGTTTGTGATAAGTGAAGAAGCAGTCCCAAGGAAAGTAACTTGCATTTCAGTTCATTGGGAAAAGCAAAAAAAAAACTCACATGAAATCTGCAGAACCTTTTCCACAGCAGGAGTGAAAAATTTGACTTGGTATCCACTCAAACTGATCATGGCCAGCCTCAAATCCTTCAAAGAATTTTGTGCAGTAGCTCCTATAAACACCTGCCAACTTATGTAGAGTTTCTATTCTGATTGAAACCTGCATCATGTTCAGATTCATCACCGCAAATACCAGGTGCATGATGAGTCCTTTGTATGGGAAGACAAAAGAAACATTCAAATAGTAGTAGTAATAGAAGAAGAAGAAGAAAACCTAAAGGTGTTCATTGTTTTCTTCAAGCTTAACATCTACTGGGACAGCAGCAGCAGCACAAGTATAAGATTAATGGGCAGTTGATAAAACCAGCTGATTTTACTGATGGGTAGACGTGATGGGCCACCAACCTTGGTATCCTGAAGACAATCAGCAACTTTATGTAGGATACCAGGGGGACTTAAGTTCAGATTCACTCTTGCAAAATTGCAAATGGCATTTATTGCTGTAATGCGCACTCCATCATCGAAGCAACAGAGCTGCTCACCAAGTGCAACTATTCATTCCACCCCACAACTGCACTTCATTCAGGTTCAGGACTTGAAGGCAAAAAAAAGACAGAGTTTGGTTCTTACATACAAAACACCTAATAGGAAGGACATAGAATCTCTTGATGAACATGATAAATGTCTGCTACAATTTTGAGCCAAAGCCTTTCATGACCTACTGAGAGAAAGAAAGAGCCATATTGACAGCCTCACCGAGAATTTCAGATGTCTCCACAGTGGATGATTTCGTTGTCTCTAGATACACTTTTGCACAGTTCACAGCAGCTACTCGAACATCAACATCTTCATCATTCAGCCTCTTCAAAAACTCTGAGAAAAGCTGCTGATATTCTGGGGGCACTTGCCGACCTGGCACAGAAAACATTCGCCCTAGGAGAATTGTCGCCTTCAAACGTATTGGAACCTGATTGGACTGGAAGAACTCACCCAACCCCACATTTCCAGAAATGCTTGATTTTCAAACACAACCTAAGCCACCCAACTTTCATTGCCTTCCATAATTTCTGGTGATGAGAATATCCCATTCTGCGACTATCAAAAAGAGACCAAAAGGATACGGAAGCAAACTAGACTGAATCTGGTGCAAACAAGGTAGTAGTCCTTGGCAGTCACAAGAAACTATATCAAGACTCCATTTTCAAGTATGTTGGGTGGGTTGACAATTGTGTGAGCTTCCAGAAAAGGAGGGAGACGTGCATACCACAAGCTGCTCTTTAAGATATGGTAGGACCCCCTGTACCATCTGTGGTGCACAGCAATAAAGCTCATAGATGAGCTCATGATAGTCCTTTTTGAGCGCAGTTGGCAAATCTTTTCCATCTGACATTGCAAGAATAAAAAATTGCCGCATGTATGGCTCCAGAATCTCTGCACTCTCCTCCACAACCGCCACTGCCAGCATGTGTCCAGCTTGTGATACACCCTACCCCCAAAACACAGTTTTGCTTTATAGAAATGTAATGAGAAAATTTGTTTTAAGACCTCTCTTTTCAATAGTTTTTCAAAGGACCCAACTGCCAGAAAGACCTTCTGAACTTAGTACCCTAGGAATCTACAATCTACAGTATGAGCAGGAGGACTCAAAGACATTGATGAGCTGCAAAGTGCGGCAAACCAACTTGGACCACCCAACTGAAGAGGAGGAAGTTACATTGAAAGTGAGGACCATATAAACCAAATTTCTATAATGAGTTTGGGTCTTTTCTTTTCTTTATACCTCTTTCTGGCTCAGAAGATTGTTTAGGATGACCTCCAAGATCTGTGATGAAACCTCCTCGCCCTCGTTGATGACCAGCGACAAGACATTCCGCATAGCCAGAAACACAGGTTCTGGATGCTTGTCACTGCATTTTGCAGCAAGATATATTGTCTCAGGTACCTAAGTTGAGAACTTTCTTGTCCTTGATGAGAGAGCATGCGAGCATGAACCTTACTAAATAGAAGGGAATAAAAACAAAAACTTGCCCCCCCCACAAAACATCTTCCTACAACAAACCCATTCGCCAATTGTTTGAGAGCCTGCCTGAAGGTACCTAGTTATAAGATTTTTTTTCTTCTAACATTACCTTACACTTGTTCTAGTGTCTGATGAAAACTATGAGGGTGAGAACTCATTGTTACCTAATGGTAGTGAAGAAGATCTCAAACATTTCGGTAATCAGATCATCACAATCGAGATCCAGCATGACGACGCATGACCGCACCTTTGCAACCGTCTCGAGAATATTCACCCTGCTGGAAAATGAAGGACTGTGCACGTCATCCAACCCTCTGAAAATGCCCACAATCAACTGGAAAATTTCCTGCACAACAGAACAACAACAACCACTTTTTTAGTATGTGAGAAAGAAACTGCAAGAGAGAGAGAGAGTGTGTGTTTGGTATTGACCAGAATAAAAACCCATTGCCACAATGAAGAAGACAAATAACTACCTTCAAGCAATCATCACTGTAAGGTGCATCAGGTGCAACAATTCTCATGATTTCACTGATACAGAGTGCCACGAGCACCCCAACATCCTTATCTTTATGACCCAACAGAGTCGGGTCCACAAGCGCATCTGAACATCCCTTCATAGCAAAGATTGTGCTCGGTGGCGGTGACTGCTCCACATCTTCAAGCATGCTTGCAGCTTGCTGTGTACATCATAAAGTTCAAAAAATCATCAGCAAATAGAGCAACCCCACTGATGCACTGTACAGCAAATTTGGGATGAAGAAAAGTCAAAACATGCTGGTTTGGCTCAGCAAAATAGTTTGGCCCAGCATTTTTGCACATGGTGCTGAGGCAGCTGCCAAAAAGGTGCAGCAAAGCCAAACACCTGCTGCTGCTGAATGGCTAGACTGTCTGATTGGTCCAGGTGGGTTGCTATTATGTAGTAGCCTCTCAGCCTTTTGCAGTTTTATGGGTGTGGTTGGGAAAAAAGAAAAAACTAATCTTGGATGTGAGCACTACTGTTGCAGGGCCACATGCTGAGCACATGGGTGGAGATGCAATTAGGGAAAGAAAGGGAAAAATAGAATAGTAAGGTGATAGATCATTCATAGCTGCCAATCAGGTTTTTTTAATCTCTTCAACACCTACATTCTTTCAAACCAATTACAATTCAATGCTCAAGGAAAGAAATCAATTCGAAATCTGCAACTACAAAACCTTTCCCAACCAGCCAGGGCAACGACCAGCAGGCAGTGGGAATCACAGGAACCCTAGAAATGGAAACAACAAAGAGCAGCAGCTTTGGAGCAGCATTAGAGACAGAAAGAATTTGGTTATTGCGGTGAGAAAAGTAGTGTGCTCTGGAAAGGAAAATTGTGTTCTCTCCAAGAAAGAAAGAAGAAAAGATTTTGGGAGTATTACCGGTAAGAGGTTCATGAGATCTTCTTTGGATTGTGCATTGGCGAGTTTCTTGCCGATGTCTGTCAAGTCCAACTCCCTTTGCTTCGACATCATGCATGCATGCAGGCAGGCATGCACACACACTGGTGGTAGTGGGTTGTGCTTTTTGAATATAAAAAAAGAGAAGAAGATAGGTTTTACAAAGAGCTCTAAAGCCTAGAGGACCCACAGAAGAAACAATCAAAAACCACCAGCAGCTGCAGCAGCGAAAACAACGACTCCTTTCTTCCTCTTCTTCTTCTTCTTCTTCAATGGCGCTCCTGCTTCTTCTTCTTTTTATGCTTCACTACGTCAAGACAACAAACGAACCCATCACGGTCGTTGTTTCCAAATCTCTTGTTCATGTGGGCAAACGCAAAACATCTCCACACCGCCAAAAGATTTCCATTTTCTCTCTTTCTTTTTTTGTTTTGTCCCTGTGCCAAAAACAGCCTCCAAAACGCAGTTGTGGGGTCAATGGGTATTTGCGAAAAAAACAGAATTCACAAGAGCAGCAAGTGTACAAAGGCTTCAACGATTCCCATGGCACCCTGAAACACCACCACAAAAACCTTGCCGAGAGCGACGACGCAACGACGACAGACAGCGCTCGGGACTGCGCTCGGGCCAAGGAAGAAAGGACCCAGCGCGAGAGAGAGAAGAACAACATGGTAGGTAGGTAAAAACTTGGTTGGTAGGTAGGTAAAAGCTTGGTTGGTAGGTAGGTAAAAATTTGGTAGGTAGGTAGGTAATTGTTTTTCCAATTTTTTAATAATTTTTTATTCCCTTTTTTTTCCCCCTCTCTATCTTTTAATTGCTAGGTAGGTAATAAGTAATAAATAACTTAAAGTCAGTAGGTAACTTCAGTAGGTAGGTAAGTAATTTGTGGTGGTAGCATCACTTACCTACCTACTTATCTTTTACCCCCAATCTTTTTTTTCTTTTTACACTTTTTTTTTCTCTTTTTTTTTTTTAATCTCTAGGTTAATAATTACCTTAAGTTGGTAGATAACTTAAATAGGTAGGTAAGTAATTTGTCATTGTAATATCATTTACCTACCTACCTACACTCCAATATATAATTAGTTATATTCCAAGGATTAAGTATTTACTATTTTTATTTTTATTTCCCATTTTCACCTTTTCTCTTTCCACCTTTTACTCATTAGGTTACTTTTAACCTAGTAGGTAGGTAGGTAAGTAACTTGGGCTTCATCATGTTGCTACACATGACAATCAACTAATGAAAAAAATTGAATTCATTTTGTTAAAATTAAGTTTTCATTCAAATGAAAATATTGGATAAACTTTGCATGCAACTTGAATTGAATTTAAATTCATGAATATAAAATATAATTAATTGAATTTAAATTCAATTGGATTCACATTGAATTCAAGTTCAATTGAAGAGAAATGGGATACAAATTTTTTTGCAAAATAAAATTTTAAAAGTTTCTATGATTATGGTTTTTTTTTTTTAAAAAAAACTTTGAAAAGACTTAGATTTGGAATATGAATAAATTTTTTCTCCTTTTCTCCACAAGAGCTTTTGAGAATTATTTTGTATTGAAAATCAATCTTAAGGTATGATAATGCACTTTGGAATTGGTAGGTTAAAACCTTAAGCTAGTAGGTAGGTAAGTATTTTGTGGGTTGTATCAATTATTTACCCACCTACTTTCTAATTTAAATTACATTCCAAGGATTAGCCACCTTGTAGGACATTTTTCCCTTGTAATATTTACATTCCAAAGACTAGTTTATATTTTTTTTTCCAAATAATATTTACATTCCAAAGATTAGAATGGAAAAAAAGGATTTTATTATATTTTTAATGATAACCTTTCTTAAGGTAAATCTAAATATTAAAGAAAGGATAAATTTACTTATTTTCCCATAATAATTTCCTCCTTTCTCTAAGTAAATCTAATTATTAAAGAAATAATTTGATAATTTTCTCAAAATCTTTTCCCCTTTTGTCTAGGTAAATCTTATGATTTAACAAAGAATTTTCTAGATTTCCCCAATATTTTCCCCATTTTTCTTTCCATCTTTTCATTGCTAAGTTAACTTTAAGTAAAGTTCAATGGTTTTTATGTTTCAAGCCTTGTAATAAAAATGCATAAGTCTAAAAATTAGAAATTTTTCAAAACCATTCCAAATTTCCCATCTTTAAAAACGTTAACATAAACATTTAGAAATAATTTTGAAGGTTTTGAGACTATTTGAAAATATTAAACATCAAAATTTCATCAAAATTTTCATTATGATACACATTTTATATGCATGTGATTTTCATTCAACAAAAGCATGCATTAAAATTAGTCTTTGATATAGGCATGTAATAAAGTCATTTGTAAGCCAAAAATTCCTTATGTATTTTAGGTACATGCTAAAATTGTTGTAGAAATTTAAATTGAAATCTAACCAATTAGGACAAACTTTTGCATGTGTTAAAATTATATTTTTTTAGGTTGCAAAAATGCGAAAACTAGAACAAACAAAATCACCTATTGTATTGAAATAATCATAAGCTCACCCAAGTCATAAACTCATGATCCAACCCTAATTTTGCAAATGAGTGACAATATGTTAGTGTTGTGAGTAACAATGCTAATTTCACTTAACAAACAATTCCTTGGAATATTTTTATCAAATGGAAGCAAGTTAAAAGTTTGATAAGAAACGAAACCAAATGCAAATCCATGATATGAAAATGGCTAAGAAAAGTGGAACAATCACATGGACAAAGTGGAAATGTTTGTAATAATTCAATGAAGATAACTATTGTTGAATTTTTTTAATCAATTGTTATTATTAATTTATTTTTTCATTACATTGATTACAATTTATACATTTTAATTTTGGAAAATCTTTTTCATCCAAAAAAATGGCAACATATGTATAATTTTTCACCCAATTTATGTCAAGAACAACAAAAAATCATACCAAATCATTTATGTTGACATAAGTTCCTTTTGTTCACGTGTATAAATAATGATAGATATTTAACAATTTGAAAATTGGCAAAAGTAAATCTAAATTACACATATTTGTTTATAACCTTTTTAATATTTTAAAATTTTGGTCATTCATTTTGAAATCTCAATCATAATGTCACCCCTTGCACGCCCTCTTCCCAAGAGATCTTTTATTTTATAATTTAGGCAAATTTGCCTTCCTCTTTTGAAAAAAAAAAAAAAACCCTTGGACCATTTTTGAATCCTTTTATGTAAAGATGTGAGACAATGATTTTTTATGGAAATATAAAAACCACATGTGCATACTAAATTTCATAAATATAAAAAAATGAAAACATGAAAGATGAATTTATTGACAAAATGGCTCAATGAATTTGGCACTTTGTTATAGATCCATTAACATGACCTTGAAAGCTTGCCATCAAGAGGAGAGGATGGTTAAAGTATTTAAAACACAAAAATGATGCACAATCAAACCATGGTTTCATATAAATTATAAGGTTCACCACACCTTAAACTTAATTACGAACAATTATCATTCTCCTCTTTATAATATATTTTGTAGTTTCTTGTGAAAGCTATGTTGAAATGGCTAAAATGTGAAAGTACCAAAATTGTTAAGTTATGACTTTCAATTTTGTCAAAGGGTGTAGTCATGGTAATAGGAGCCAAAAGCAGTTGTAACCATTGTTTAATTTTGTGTTTTTCCCACCAAATTGTTTTTAAGAAAAATAATTTGAAAATAAGTTAAATTTTTTACACATTATCAAATTTAATATCTTATTTTACAAATGTCCAAAATATGAAATTATTTCATTAACATTTGAACCTTCAAAAGCAATATAATATCCATGTAACCATTGTTTTTAAGTAATAAAATGACTTATAAATGGATTTGAAAAACTTTGAAAATGAATTTTTTTGCAAAATTTTAACAGAAACCTTAACAAAATAATACAAAGAAAATTTTAAAAGTTTTAAAACATTTTTTTGAAGATTTTTTCGAAAATATTTTAAGAATATTCCCAAAAAACAATCACCTAAGTGGGCAATGGTGGCTCCGATTAGCATGTCTACACCCCAAATTATGACTTTCACAAATTTTGAGAGTTGATATTTTCATCATATTTTATCCAAATTAATCAATTTAAAGGTTTATATAATAGCTCTTTGAAAGATCTTTTCAATGTTATATCAAATTTTTCAATCACAAATGATTGAATTCTTAAATTTTGTCATTTAAATGATTGAAAATCACTTGGGTAGTTTGATTCCTTACCATTCAAATGGCCAAAATTTCTGTTACAAATCTTTGTTTTGAGAATGCAACCCCATTTTATTATATATTTTTCAAAAAAAATTGAATAATCTAAATAAGGTTCAATTTGAAAAGGTTTGGTTCTCAAACCTTGATCGAAAAATTTGAGATACCTTGAAATTCCCAATTCCCAAAATGAAATTTTCACTTTTGAATTTTAGGAATGTTTCCCCTTGATTCTCACAAATTCACTTCAAATGGGAATGTGAACTTGAACATTTTTACATTCACTTTATGTTTCAATCCTTTGTTGATTAAATTGATTATAACTAAGAAACCATCAAAACTCTTTTATTCCAAAAATGACATTTTGTTCCCCATCTTTAGAGTTGATCTTGCACCCAAGGTAAAAACATGACCAAATTTGTGCAATTATTAAAAACAAGGATAGACCCATGGCAATTATAAACTTGCATATATATCCACTTACCCATTTAGAATCAAAAAAATTTTAACCAAAGATCCTAAAAACTTTTGGAGGTTGAAGGGCAAGAAAACCTTGCATTCCAAAGAACTATTAGTTTTGGAAAAGTCATGCCCAAGCCTCCTTAAGTTCGGAAATCGCACGAATGTACGATTCCGATGTTTTTTTGGGCACCTGCTGCCCCTAAAGGTGTGCGATTCGTGCACTAGTATATTAACTATGGGTTAAGGTTCTCCCCAATCTTATTATTAACCACTGCTACTGGAGATAATAAGAGGCAATCAGTCTTCTTCTACAACTAATAACAACTAATAACCAGCAGCGGAAGAGGAAAAAGACAAGACAACGAGGTGTTAATTCCCTTCTTGGAGTGCCATCTCGTTGAAGGTTTGTCACAACTTCTCAAGCTGCCTCGTGTGCAATATGCCTTCTAGAGAGAAGCTTGTGAGTGCAGAACGATGATCATCCTTCTCGTAGTTTATGGTCGAGAAATCAGCCTCCACAGTCGATGTTCCAGGCATAATGTTGGCCAAACCGGCTACAAAGCAAAGCATGTAGGGGAAATGATTACCGAGTGGCCGCCATGCTTTCCCAAAATCAGAGTCTTCGCTTCCTTTCGTTAGGGTTGCCTTGAGGTTTGAGTCTCGGGATATCAATTGCACAAGCTGCTCAAACTCGTTGCTAACGACTTCCTCGACAACAGTTCCCGGAAAAGAATGCCTCAGCCTCTCCTCGTGTTCAAACAGTAACTCCGTAAACTCGATAGTTGAAAGTCCTACGATCTCAAGTGGCAGTATTGGAAGAGCAACGTCGGTCTTCTCTCGGTTTCTTGCGTCACGCTCAGCAACTATAGCGGCAACTGAGTACATAGCTTGAACATAGACTCGAGAAACATCCCTAATGACCTCTTCCAAATCATCAGCTGGGAGTCGATTTGCCATGGACATCGCTAATAAATTGGTTCCCTTGATATGCCGCTCTGCTTGATCTCGCAGCAACGTAAACGGGCCGTACCTAATAAGAAGAAGGCTGGAATTATGTTCTTCTTCAACAAGTGCATCAGATGCTAGATGAGGAGAAGTGCTAGTTTCATGGGTAGCACCGATAGTTGTCTTCAATTCAGTCACAAGACTCGATAGGTTAGATGTCTACTATCGCAACGTAAGATTAGAAGCTTGCAAAGAGGCACTCGTTGACCAAAACAGATCCAGCATCTTGTGAAGCATGAGTAGAGTAACTTAATGAATCATTAAATTGGCCGCCAAGACATTTCGAATCCTACAGTTTGTTACAGAAATCTATAGACTATGTGTACGAAAATAGGTGAATCGCGGATTTCCTAAATGCGTGCAATGCACGCAAAAAGAGGCCCGTGCACGAATCTAAGGAGGCATGACCATGCCTTTCTTTGAATTCTAATTAGGCTTCATAAAAATTATGGTTGGTTCTTTAATGAAGGACTATGTGTTATAAGAAACAAGCATATGAATGGCACACACATAACATTACATCTTGATTTTGGAAACTTTTTCCCTTTTTTTTGGGATTTGATCCTTATAATTTTATGATGAAAAGGTTTGGTGTAGACCTATTGATCAAAAGACAACATGTGTGATTTTAGTTATGATAATAACACTCATGTTTCATGGGCTAGATCTTTAAAAACTTTTTGTTTTAAAAAATAATTCATCCCTTTTATTATTTTTAGGAATTTTGAATGCACCAACATTGAACACACATGTTGTTACTTCTTCCTCTTGTTTTGATTTGTACAAGTGGTGCATTGGGTGCAAAAGTTAAGTTTAATGATTTTCTTTTGTTGTTTGAAGGTCCATTTGTATTGAATTTTTGTGGGCATGAATGTTGTCCTCTTGCTAATCATGTCAATGGTGGGGGTGATCCAGTGAGACCATAAAATGGAAGAAAATGATTGTTATTTTTAGTTTCAAGAAGATGGAAATGATCATACATGGATGGAAATGGCTGCTTGTATGCAAGAATTTATTGGCAAATGTTTCACATGTGAAGTGTGAAGTGTGTGAAGTGTCTATATGAATTGTTATTTATATGCTTTAGTTTTAATTTTGTTGTCATGTGATGTTGAAACAATGGTGAAAAGTTTCTAGAGATGGATCCACCCAAGAATATATGAAATCTTTGACTTTCAAATTCATGGGAAACATCACACATTTTGTTAAGTCAATTTTCTTATGGGGTTTAAGGAAATAGTGATGTTAAATTCTTTCATATTTAGTGTTTTGTCAAGAAAAAAAACATAAATATTGTTGGGTGTAGGATGGTTAAGCTTTAATGGTCATTGTGAGCTAAGTGCCCTTTGATTTAAAAGAAAAACCTTACATAACAAAATGGCATGGATGGAACCCATCCATAAGAAGTACAAGGCAAATAGAAGCCCAAAAACACATGTCATGAACACACATAATAATCAAGACACCACTAATATACTAAAAAAATAAAAGGTCGTAAGCTAAAAAGGTGTTGTTTGCCACAAATGGGTTAATGACAAAGGTACACTAGTTGTGATGTGTGGAAGAGATGATAAATGCCTCCCAAGTGCAATAACATGCTAAAAAGTTGTTATGGCTTGTGCACATTAAAAGGCTATGGACACATGTTGATAATGATAAAAAATAAACATCACATGAATTAAAGAAGACTGCTAATGATGGACTAGAGTGGCATGAGCAAAATAAGTAAAAAAAGGGTCAAAACATGAATGAAAACAACCATAAGTCTTTATGGCAAGGGGAATGAAGTTGTTTTTTGATGCACACTCTACATATGATCATGTTTTCTCCTAAGTAGCAATTGTCATTGCACGTGCTATTGTGAATGATGCATGTTGTACCATATCCAAGCAAGTCAAATTAGTTATGACAATGTCCACTAAGGTCCAAAAGCCACTTCTAGTGATTAGAATATTAACTCATTATCGAACGTGGTGGGGGAAAAGGCAGGTAACCTTTCTTTATATGTGTGTTCCACTCTCCAAAACAATAGTTGTGACAATATTTCAAAGAATATTGTGGGTTGTGATGCAATCATTTTCGTATGGGCACCGAAGTAAGTGGACACCTAAACCATCAATGGTTTATCCATAGTAACAACATGAAAGATGTGTAATAATAGGATGTGGCAAGCAAGGGTGGGTACGTAATGTTGTAAGGAAATGAACAAAAAACAAATGGATTGCAAGTGTGGTAGGACGGGTTAATAACCAAGCGTCCATAGCTAGACCTACACAAGATCGAAAATGTGTTCATGTGGCATTTGAAGGGAACATCTATTAAAAGTGTGGCAAACTTTTGCTCATGTAAGCAATTCGAAAAAAAAACTTGAAAGTGAATATACGATTATACCACAAGACTTTCAAAGGGAAGGACTTGAGAACATACAACCTGGAATAGTAAAACTTAAGTGCTAACTTGAAAGGAAAGGTGCCACTTTCAACATGTGCCATCCCATGAAAAAAGAAGAAGGTGATCATCTAATTGGAAATGAATGACAAGTGCAAAAATGATCATAGCTTAACATCCCAAGAAGATAGGAACAACATGTTGAACCATTGATGGAAGGCCAAACCCCTTCAAAGAAATAGGTAAAATGACTTGATGATGAACCAAATGATCCACCGTAGCGTCAAAAGATTTCACACCCAATATTTTTTATCATGTAGCTATGATACATGAATCAAATTCCACGTAATGCTACAAAATATTTAAAAATAGAAATATGGTACACAATAAATAGCTTGGGCATTAGACAAAACAAAGTGAAAACATTGTTAAAGCTAGTTGTGGAATTATAAACATAGGGAGGTTCACTATGGTGTTAAGAGATCTTTTTAAAGTGCTTCTATAACAAAAGACTGTACAAATGACATAAAACCCATTGGTGCACCTAGAATACAAAAATGCATGTTATATGTAAAAAAATTTGATGAAACTGATATGGACAAGTCTAACCCTTATGGAGACTAAACTATGCATTTGTCAACTTCATGGAAAGTTCTAATGCTCCAAACATCACCTATAAGTGTAAAAAAACAGGTACCACATTTGAAACATGACCAATAATATGCCTATCATTGGTGAATGAAGGATAAACACACGTAGGGTGGATTGTTGTAGTAGGGCAGAAAACATGAAGATGTGTTAAAACAAACAACGTTTTGCCCAAAAGATCCCCATGTTGTGTACTACATTTTAACGAAATGATTCTGGGATCCTCATGTTGAGAAGCTTGTGAGAAATATAGTGGGGATGGACATGCATAAAATTGTTAGACAAATGGGAAAGTATTGATAAAAGATCACAACTTTTGAAAAATGGTTATTTATGATACAAACTTGAAGGCTAATCACTTGTAATACCACCCAATCTAGATGCAAATCCAAAATAACATGAACCCCATAGATCATTGTTTCACACCCACCTTGTGTCATCAAACCAAATTGACAAAATTAA
>Ga0116227_10006511_pt1 | contig 23605 bp, 7 predicted proteins | sample S1TSphgellanicum_FD_89693 | JGI IMG/M metagenome (GOLD analysis project Ga0116227, IMG submission 89693) | Host-associated microbial communities from peat moss isolated from Minnesota, USA - S1T2_Fb - Sphagnum magellanicum MG | ecosystem: Host-associated > Plants > Peat moss > Unclassified...
AATATGTAATAAATATTGGATAACATCTTAATTTATCATTATGTTGTGAAATAGGTGCACATACAAATTATGTAATTGACCTTTGGAATACATTTTTAATTTGCAAGAGTTAGTCTAAATGTGTTAAATTCACTTCTACTTTTAGGAGCCAAAACAAATGTGGGCCATATTAGAATAAAATCTCCAATTTTCCCTCGTCCCTAATATTGTGACATATAAAAGATACAATAGGTAAAATGTAGTAAATGGGTTCACAATTTCAGTCTTTACTATTTAGGCTATTTTAAAGCAGAATATTGCTTCAAAAATAATTGCAACATTATATTCTTGTAGAGCAATATACTAATTGATTTAAAAAAAGAACATATATTTTGTTGGAGGATTGGTTTTAGACCACTTTTTAAAGTCCCTCCCATTGTCACATCTACTAATTGGTTAGTTTTACTCATTAGGATGCACCCAAAAATGGGCCAAAGTTGGGTATCCCTACATTCTACTGTCATGTGGAGTCCACTATAGAAATATTTCACGGCGTAATTGAAGGATCCACTTGAGCTTCACCATGTGTTTCCAATTGAGTATGTTGAATATGATCTAGCTTAGTAGGTTGTTGGTCCACCACCCTCGAATATGACAAATTGTCCTTGCAAAAAAGCAACACGTGAGAATATAAACTTTGAGGTGGAGAAATAAGCAAACTTTGAATGTGTGGTTTTACATGTTCTTAGGCTCTGATACCATCTCGATCAATATCATCATCATACACAAAGTGGATGAGTGTAGAATGTATCATTTATGTTTGTTGGCCTTGCCTACCAAGGCAAGGACATTGTGTTTAAATTCATTATAGAGTATAGTAGCTTTTAATGGATTTTAGCCCCTAGGTAATAATAGGTCTATTTTTATACTGGGATTTTTGAAAGATGATATTTTTGCTTGTGTTGAAACTTGAGATTAGTTATAATATCTGGAAGGATTTTGGTTTCTTTTAGAGGATTTTTCGAAGATTATAGTTTTGCATGGTGATATATTTTAGTTTCCATAATTCTTCTTTTGCCTTATGTTGTGGATCCACCATCTTGAATAGTGCAATATTTTGGGTGGGAAGGGAGCAAGGGAGGAGGGGAGGGATGAGGTAGGTGGGTATGAGAGAATCTAAACTTGAAAGTCTTTTAACCTAGCTTGGGTTGGGTGGTGGTTCTTGACTTTTACAAAGAACCTCTGGTTTCACTTCTAAAAAGTAAATTAGAATGGTTTCGATGCTAGTTCCAAATTTTCAAATTTAAATTTGGGTTCTGGTTTCAATTTTGGAGCTTTTCAAAATAGTTAGTTAATTTTGGTTTCAATTTTGAAAATCAGAACCAGTTCTAGGTAACGCCAACTAGAACCTGTGGTAACTGTCAGAAGCTCTCACTTTTAGTTTTTTTTTCTCAATTTATTTTTTTAATACCAAATATCTCGATTTTGATCTGGTTTTGGTTTCATACTGAAAATCTGATTCTAGGTTCGGTTTTTCATTTTTTTAAAAAAATATTCTGATTATAAAACTGATTCCAAAATTAGACCCAATTTTGGTTCTCTTTTTATTAATCAAAACTAGGACCCATAGTTAACCCTCCAAACCAAGTACTTGCCCAATACTAGCTCTCTAACTTCAATGAGAGGGCTAGCTACCTAATAAGGCATTTGGACTTGGTACATGTCAAAGTATGAGTTTTCAACATCCAACACTCTTTTCAATCAACACCAAGATAGATGACGCGTCAAAAGCATATGGACCCTACTATTGCAATCTAAGGAGTTTCTATGATATTGTAGTTGATGGGGGGAAACAAATTGAGGACTGAAGTTTTGTAATTTAATTACAAGATATATAGGTTTATGGTCAGTCCAATAAGTTTCGGTTGATAAAAAAAATATTTTAGTGATGGTGAGTTAGCCAATATACGGTTTATTTGTGTGTTGTAAACTATGATTGATTCAGAAAGTAATTGTTGTAAATGTCATTGGTTCAAGAACATTTGTAATATTGTTGATTGTTTTTATTAGAATGTTCGCATTGAAATCTTGTACAATTGTTTTTGAATGGAAATAAAGTAATATATTTACATTTTAGGTGGTTTATAAATCATGATTATTATATGTAATGCTTCATGCGTATTTCCATTCAATGTTCCACAAATGAATTTTGCACCATGGTCTATTATTGAATGGCATTTTGAAATTGAAATAGTTTTGTCATAAAGCATCATCATGCCATGTTGCTCTTAAGAACATAAAATGCTGAATTTTTTAATAATGCATTGTGAATTTCTTTGTTTGCATAAATATTTTCAATTTTTGTTTCATTGATACAAAGAATTTGGGATGCTAATAGGGTTTGGTCAGCTAATATGTTTTTATAATGCAAGTCTAAAGATTGTATGATTGTAAATATTGATCCATAAGTTTTAAAGGATTAATTGATAATATATATTTGTTTTGAGATAATACATTTCTTCTTGAACAATAGGATCAATTTGGAAAATTTTATTTGATAATAGAGAAAGCATGTACAAATGGTTTGTAAAACATATTCTAAATAATGTGTGTATGTTAAACCATGTTTTGTTTTGTTTGTTGAATCAAACATTCATCAATCAAAGGTTAAACTTTGTGCATGATGTAAAATGTGTGTTATAATTAATTATATTGAGAAATATATTCTTGTAATGATATGAGAAGGATTGTCACCTATTTGTATTTTATTTTATTTTTAAAATTAATATTTAGTTTTTGTTAAGTTTAGGGTGAAAGCATTGTTAAGGTTGTAGAATGATTTCATTTTAGTGAATTACTGTAGGTCTATTGTAATAATTAGGATAACATGTAACTAGAAGCTTATTTAGGTAAGTTATTGGCCTACTACCAAGGTAGTGTAGGGACAATACAATAGCAATAAGGAGATGAAAAAATAAATAGAATATGATTGATGGCAACCACCATTGATTTAAAGTGGTGACTATTAAAAGAGTGAAAAATGGGATGTAGGGGTGTAGAAATAAAGTAAAGGTTTTAGGATTTTGGTTACATATATGATACCTTTACCAATTAAACGATAATATGGCAAATGATGTGGCACCTACATGACACACTTTTCATGTCAAAATGACATGGCACCTACATGGCAATTGGCCAGGGGAAGGGGGGGAGTTGCCCACAAAGGAACATGCATTCTCAATAAATGCCTATCACATAAGTTCCTAAATTTCCAAGAACATGAAGATGTAGATTAATGCACACAATACAACATGTTTGAAGAAATCTAGACCTTTTAGAATGGATCGATCTCTGCCATGTGCAAGCTCATATAATAAGTTTTTACTATAAAATTGAAAACTTTGAACATCAATGGAAGTGTGCCTTGAAATTGTGTGTCCTTCACCATTAATGGAAATATTATTTATAAATATTAAATGTTCCAAAAAAAAAAAAAATTTGGTTATTTTTAATGATCCTATTAAAATTGTCCCCTTGTTGAATAACTATTTTTACAAAAATTCCTACCAATTTTTTCTAGGATAAATTATATATTTGTACATACATTTCAAGACACATGAACATGGGATTTGATGCATTCCCACATTTGGTGTAAATCAATAAAGTTTGCATGGAAAATGATATATTTTGGGAAGAAGATATCTATAGAAGTTGACTTGTCCATCCACATGCATTAGTGAGTGTGTGAAGTTAAAAACATATTCCACAATGTCAACATTTAATCCATGTCTTAAAAGGTATAGTCAATAAAATTGGCTTAACAACTTGTAAGTGATGTTTTAACTTTGGTTAATATATTTGTTTGGGGTGGTGAAACTTGGTGAATTTTAAACATGTTGGAGCTTTTTTCATGTGACATGTTCCTAGATTTCAAAAACTTTAAATAATTATAGGAATGTTTTTGTTATTATAAAGCATTGTTTTATTGATGATTCCAAAACATTTATAATATTTGGGTCGATGAAATTTTAATTGGACTTTCAAATCATTGTTAAATTTGGCATGTCTTTTTCAACAACCCCATTTAAAAGACATGGCACCTAAGACTGTGTAGATAGCTATGAGATTTCACTAATTATTTTGACCCATACCAACACACACTTTACATTTCTATTTGATCATATACCTTGATTTTATGAGATGTGTATGTATGTGTCCATTGTACATTACATTTTGGCTTGATGTTTCAACATCACACACTAGTCATGGCCTTTAACACCTATCTACAAACATATTACCAACCCAATCAAATAATTGTTATTTTCAATGTTTTGGATTGCAAAAACATTGTAATAAAACATTTTATGCCACAATGGCCTCTATACTGACCAACAAAAAGTGTCATGCCATCTTGAACTATTATCTTGGATTAAAAATTCAACTTGAAAAGTATGATGAAACAATGTTGCCATTATTATGATTGAATAAATGTGTCAATTTAATAAGTTTTGTAGAAACCTCAACATACATAAATATAACCTCAAGGCCAGGATTCTTCCAATGTCTTTTGTTTCTTTGTTCCTCCAAATGCAACCTTAGCCTTAACTATTAAGGCTACTCCTACTTGTGTATCCCTTATGTTTCTTTTAGTGTCATGGTACATTTTGCTAGAAAATAGACCTAGGATAGTCTCATGTTCTAACATGAAAAACACCCTATACTCAAGAAAAATTAATTTTTGCCTATTTGAATATCATGTTTTGCAATAGTTGTTCCTACCACACAAGATTTATAATTTTTAGGAATGTAATAATGATAAAGGTATAGGTAAATTACTAACATTTTACACAAAGGTTTGAAAATTCACCCAAAAGAAATCAAAAAATGTAGGATAATGTTTTGTAATCCCCGTTGTGGTGCATGGGATGTCCCCAATTTGACCAAACCCTTCACTAAAATTATGAATTATTTTCAACTCTACAACACATTATGGGAACAAATTTTGAATGAACATATGTAGCTCGAAAGTCAAGTTGGTACCAAAGTTTTTAAGTTCAATGCATGTTGCCATTAGTCCTTGGGTCCCATTGTGACCAACTTGCACTACAAGGAATTTTGTCCATATCAACCCACACATTTGCAACTTGTGTCCAAATCAACCATTTTTTCGACTATTGATGCGACTATCTTCCATGGCACCATGGTAAAAACGACTTGTAGTCGTAAAAACAACTAAAAAGTGGTTTGTAGTTGCATATGCAACTATGACTTGCAATTAATGTCGGTTTGAATGAAAATGATGATGAAAAGTGGATGTATATCATCTATTTTTAGTGGTATTTCAAAATAGATGAAAACATAATTGTTTTTCTGACTTGGGATGTGGCTCATAGGCCATTAGACAGCACGTGGCATCTTATTCAACTTCAATTGTGAAGGTAAATCCTAGTTACAAATGTACATGAAATTAAATGTAACAAAAATGAGTTGGCCAATGAAATTGTTGGATTTTGTGGTTTAATTTTTTTTCCTTAGCTAATGAACTAACCATTAAATGTGTAGTAGGGTTTAGGAGTTTTGTGAAACTTTAGAGGATCCATGGCAATGGTAAATATGGACAATTATTTGCAACTTCCAACATTAAATTTTATCATGTTGATATGTCATAGTGTTTTTTAATTAGTTAATTTATTAGGTAAGCTAGGTAATAGGTTGTAGGTATTGGGTACTAGTATATAAGCAAGTTAATTATTAGTAGGTGTTTTATTGTGTTGAATGAAAAAACATTATGTTTAATTAATTAATTAGGTAGGTTATGCAATTAATTAATTTATAAATTAAGCTAGATAATAAGTAGTAATTAAGTAGGATATATTGTAGGAAGTATGTACATGGGTTAAATAATAAATAGTAAGGGTAATTAATATGTGATAACATTTTTGTATAAATTAATCACTTAATTAAGTAGACCATGTAATTAATCTAGCTATTAGGCTAGGTAGTAGGGTTAATTTATGATCCATTTATAAACCTTATATGTGAATAAGTCATATATCATATATCTAAATTAATTTTTGTTGGTAAAATTACAATATATTATAAAAAAGACTATAATATAACTTTAAAAATCAAATAAAGCTTTGAAATGTGAAATATATATTTTATATTTTTATATTTTTTAATCATAATTTTACTTTAAATCTTAATATATTATAAATGTAAAAGTAAAAAATATATAGTTCCATAAAATCAACTAATTATATGGCATTAATTAATATTTAAAAATTAAAATCGAATTTTTAAATTAATCTTTTGCATCAGAAATAATATAATTAATAGAATGTATTCTATTATATTTATATTATAATTTATTTATATCCATTTATAAATATAATATGTGAATAAACTATATATCTTACATTTAAATTATATTATATTATTAAAAATATGATATGCACAAAAATAATTGTATAATGTAATTTTTAGAATCAAATGAAAGTTTAAGATACGAAATATATAATTTTATTTGTTATTAGATTATCCACAAAGTTTTTTTCCATTCATAAATCATGTGCTTGAATTCATTTTTTCCAAGAAATGGTCATTGAAATGGTATTCAATAACAAAATTCAAGTATTTTTCTTTTCAAATTACTTTACATTTTTGAAAAAAAAATACATAGTTGTGTACATTATTGAAAAACTTTAAGATTAAACCTTGAATCTTGCCATTTGGACAATTTATTAGTAAGATATCAAACATCAAAAATGATGTTTTATGTAATGTTTTGAATCAAGTAAGGTAAATAGAATGCACATTGCCATATTGTCACCATAAGTGAGGTGGTTTGGTGGTAAAGGAGTTGAATTCCATCATTATGGTCCAAGCATCAATTCCCACAGATGACATGGGTTGTGGTCAATAGTGGTAAGTTGATTGAATATTTGTTATTTACAAAGTCTACTAGGTAGATTAAGTGGTCTTCTTAATAACCTAAATTAAGCTTTTAGTTGAACTTAGGTAATGACACATGTCAAAATTTTATAAGTTTAAATTAATGAAATTATCAACAATTTAATAATAATATATTATTATTATTATTATTATTTAAATATTAAATATTTTAAAATATCTATATAATTAATGTGACTACATTGTTTAGTCGTAAAAGCAATTGCAAAATGATAGTGCCACATAAGCTAATTTGGATGGATGAAATGTTCATGTAAGTTACATCTTCATGTGAATGTCATTGTGATTTGGTGCCACATATTGTTCCATGTATTATCTTTTGCAACTGAAATTTTATGCAACTTGTTTAAGGTGACTAGAGCAAATTGTACTCACATGTGGCATTTACAATGGAAATTTAATTGAAAGAACCAGTCGTTAATATGCAAATTCCTTGTAGTGTTGAATAGGATGTGTGTACTTGAACAAAAACAACACATCCAACAATTATTTTTTAAAATAGAAATTAATTGTGTATCATACAAGAAAAGGTTAAATGATTTCACCTTCCAATTCTTTAGCCCAATGTTAGTCTAACATTACCATTGGGCCAAACCCTTTGCATTTGGATCTTTCAATGTGCCCCCCCCCCAAAAGTCACTAAACTTTCTCTCCATATTTAGTTGTTTGGTCTAACAAAATGGTTTTGTGGCATATGACAACCACAACCTCATCACCATCCATCATGAAAAAGGATCCGTAAAGTTACAAGCTTAAGCTAAGTTCTATATCTTGATCAAAAAATTTCCTCACACTTTCAAAATCCAAGACTTTCTGAACATTGACAATGGCTCTCACACATGATCTGGAATATCAATGCACATTTTCCTTTGTCATTGTATCACTAATGTTGTTTCATCAGGTGGCAAAAAAACAACAAATCAACTCATATGTAAACAAACAAATAGTAAAAATCAAGAAAACTGGAAAAATTAGATGCAAGTAATGTACATCCATTCAAACAATCTTCAAATAAATTCAAATAATTGATGTACCATCAAGAGAATGCACAAAATAGTCATATTCTTTTATAATTAATTTCATTTTATCATTGCTTTGTACCAAACCTTGATGCCTCATAATATTGATGTGTCTTGTAGAATCGTTGTGATTTTGCATTTGAGTATGCCCATTTGTAGTATACATCACATAAACAACAGTTATGTCTGATTACCTTTGGTTCATTGTCAAACAACCAATGAATCATGTATTAGTCAAATGGATAATCATAAAGAATCAAAACAATTCAAGCTTTTCCAATGCAAGGAAACAAGATTTTTTGATATTTCAATGCATTAATCATATTTTAACCATGGAACATTTAACACATTATAACTACCAAAGCAATGGTGTTACAACCATCCTTTTACAAACGATATAACATGATTAAATGTTACTACACATTTGATGTTCATATGGGATAGCCTAATAATGATTGGAACTAAGATATTTACCACATAGTGAGGTGTTGGTCATGAATCACCTTTTTAGATGGCAAAGAGAGTGTGAATGGAATCACATTTAAAGATGTGAAAAAAAAACATGTTAAGCAAATTTTTATAAATTCCCATTGTAAATAAAGGCACAACAAATCAAACAATCTAACTATAATTAAAACAATAAATGTTTTTACATACCAATGGATTGCACATAATAATGATATTCTTCCACAATAAATTTCGTTTTATCTTCATTCAACATCAAACCCTTGTGCTTCATAATATTTTTGTGTCATTTTGAATTGTTGTGGTCTTCAACTTAAGTAAGTCCATTGCAACAAATGTTGCATAAAATGCATTTGTACTTGATTACCTTAAGCTCACTACAAACAACCAAAGACATAAATCATTTGAAAATTGCAAAACATGTTTGTTAATTTAACCACATGACCAATTTGAAGCTGATATTTGAACTACACAAATCATGTATTAGTTGAATGGACAATGATTGAAAGTCAAAGAAAATTGTACTCTTCCACTACAACAAATTGCATGTTATTCCACTCCACATTCTGCACATGTTTGAATGGAATGTGCCAATTCCACTACAATGGAAAGTCCAAAGTGGAATGAAGCATTTTGAGTGAAATGTGTGAATGGAATAAGTCACATTGCCCCCAAATGCAATGTTTTTGATGGAATGTGCCACAAATTTTACCAAATTATTTAATATTAAAATTTTTTTAAATCATAATTTAAATTAAGTGCAACCATTGCAAAGTGGAATTTATTTATTTAAAGCGGATTTTTCAAACAAGTTTCATTAGTGGAATTAATGCCACCACTTTATTCTAATGGAATAGGCATTTGTGGAAATTTTAAAAGGAATATGATATTTGGCAATTAAAAAAACTTAGGTTAGTTTTTAGTGTATGCCTATAATATTGCCTATGCATTTTGCAAGTGGAGTTCATCATTGTGTTTTGTATCATTATACCACCAATCAAATTAATGGTCCTTTCTACTTAATGTCATGCATCTTATACTCAAACAAGTGAAGGAAAGTTTCTAAAAAATTTATACCTCAAAAGTCCATTTACATTGCACAAAAAAAATGAAAGCATGGTCATGTAGCCCAAAACTATAAAATTATGCTACACGAGAAAATGGAAACATGGTCATGTAGTCCAAAAATTTGCAAAAGTCAACATAATGCAAATTGTCCATGTCAAGCTATACCATGCTAACTAATGTTGCCTATTGGTATATGCCTAATTGCTAGAATTCTTTAACAACCACTTGCATTCCCGTAGGATGTAGGTCTTTTTGGTTGCTAAAGAAACACATGTTTCATCCAAAGTCTGGACATTTGGGTTTTGCTTAAACTCCATAACCATGAGCTTGATGTTGGGCTTGTAGACCTTGGTCACCATGACCATTTGCCTACCTAGCCCACACAATTAGGCAAGAGAGTTGTTTTTAGATCCCTTGGATGCATGGTTGACACCTACAATGCCTTTTCCAACCACCTTCCTCTTAAACTTGGGGTGGAAGATGTTGCATTTTGTGCCAACTTTCAATGGACCCTACCACCACACACCCAAGAAAAAGAACACATGCAAATTATGTCATGAACACAACATTCTAACACCACATACATCATCACACCTAGCCCCAACTAATTAAATTGGAAAATAAATGGTCCAAGTACTCACATCATCAATTTAATTGTGGCACATATTGGCTAGACATAAGAACATTAGTATTGGTCAAGGGTTTTCCCTTGGGCAATTTTTCATAAACATTCCAACTCAACTTGAACATCCCTTTGTTGTTTCCCTAACGGGTTGAAATATTGGCAAGGGTGTTTGACACCCAACTATTTACATGTGTACAATTTGCTCCAATTGGTTCCTTGCCCTTTTCCACATTAGCCTTGAGTGCTAGTGGCTTCTTTCCTATAAGTGGGACATGCCCACTATCAATTCAATTTTTGTACAACTAATGGGATAAACCTAAAGACCCACCAAAAATTAATTGATTTGTCTTCTATTTGGATTAAATTACTAATTAATGTTAGTCTACTTTTTGGTAATGGGGCCGGAATGTCACTAACCAAGAAAGCTTGATGTTGATTTGGTCTTGGTTATTAACCCAATCTTCTTTTGTCATAAATTGGGTTGAGGTTGACCATCAAGCACAATATCCTTGACATCAATAGTGGTATATCCCACCAATTGGGTATTTAAGTTTTAGCTATCACATGGATGTGTGGGCCCATTCATGGTTGGGGTTACAAACAAAAAAAAAAAAACTTGAAGACTTTTTAGAACTACTTTTTACAAATGACATTTACATGAATTAAACTTAAATGAGAAAATATGAATAGTCCAATATAAGATAATTCATGTGTTAATGGTGATTTTTCACAATCATACATAATTGGGTATGAATATTTTAGTTTAATGCTAGAAATGCAAAAAATCCTAGAAAATCCCAATATGAGTTTCAATGGACAACTAAACATGTTTTTTGGCATGTTTATTTCCTTCACATGTGACCTACATATAAAGCTAGACATTTTGAACCCATTGAACATTTTTTTTTTAATCAAATAGTTTTAAAAATGAATCCATTGCCTTGTAGCCCTTTTGTTCAAAATTTCAAAATTTTGAAATTTTTGAATGATTTGGTTTTTCATCGAATTCATCCAATGAACATGTACTTTCATAAAAGGGGGCATGGTTTTGTTGTACAAAAACTTTGAAATCAATTGTATGATTTTATGCCTTCCTTTTGATTACTTGAAAGAAAAATGTACTTTAGACACTTGATTCCTTTAGTTTATAAGACTCAAAAGGACATTAACATAGTATCCAATTTTTTTTTTTTAAATTACTAATTTAAAAAAACATCATTTTATCTATTGGCATACAACAATATACTACAGTCATAATAATGTAAGATAATGAAAAATCTAAAGTTATCATTTGTAATCCTTTTTCAATTAAACATTCCTTTTTCATACCCCAATCGTGAATGAACCCATGTAACATATGTAGATAGTACCTCCATGTTTCCAAGTATCCTTGAATCACTCCTACTATCATATTGAGCCCTTGATATGGATAGGTATTTTTTGTGTTATGGTCTTGTCTTTTTTGTATGCTGATGTTTATACCTTTCCACATCAATTTTGGATTTAGGTGGCAATTCTCCTGAAAAAAAAACATACACAAGCCATTGATATGCCTAAAGCATCCAACATAAGGACCCACCAATTCATCAACATTATTATAACAACTAAATGTCCTTACCGTCTTGGCGACATTGCCTATCAAATGCAACACATTGATTTTGCTCCAAACCCACCTACAATCTATTTCGGTGAACCTTACAACCCACTTATATTTTACTTTGGATCAACTTACATCCCACTTTGGACCACTCAAGGTTCACATATAACCCACCCAAACTTCATTGAAATGACACAAATTTTAAGCATTTCAACAATGTCAAAGTAAATTAAAGTCAATGAGGATAATTTTAGCTTGGTCCCAACTAGACCTATCAACATATCAACCATGAAGTGATCAATCAACAAACACACACACCAATTAATGCATGAAGATGGAAACTACTTAAATATTGCCTTGCTTAGCCATAACAATTGCCCTATTAAAGAAATATTGCTTCCATTTATAGCCCCACTTAATTTCCATTAGGTTTTCGTTGTTGTTCCACCTATGTTTCACTTTGGTTCCACCTACATCACACCTTGGATCCACTTTCATTCCATCCAAAATCCATATAAATTCCAACATTAACTAAGAGCCTTTAACTTTGGTTCCACTTACACATCATTTACAATGTACAACCCATTTTCACTCCATATGCATTACAGTTTCCAACCACCCTATGTCCACCCACAATCCATCTAAATTCATTAAACTTCCAAACTTGGATCATGACATTTCAAAAATCTCCATGCTAAAAAAACGCTTGTTGATTATTTTAAGTTAGTCGAAACTAAAGGGATATACAAATTGAAAACTAACCATACGATATCAACACATGCCAAATATTACATCATGATACCAACTAAATGGCCTACTTTCTTAACGACAACTGCGCCACAAGGTGTCAAACATTGGCACCATGACTTACACCATGTGGAACTACATTATTCCAATGTCATTTTACAAGTGTATCCCACCTAGTTTGACTTGGCACCATTTGCATTACACTAATATGGATCCATTATGAATTCCCATACATTCCACCCATACTAGCCCATTTGAATTCCCTACATTCTCCATGACATTTTATTTCAACTTTGGCTCCACATACATTCCACTTTAGCTCCAACCAAATATTAAACTTTGAATCCACTTTGGCTAGGTGGTAGGCCTACATTCTATATATAAGGCTCGTTGAACTTCCAAACTTGGTGCATGAAAATTCAAGTACTATCTAGGTTAAATAGAAACCCATGTTGAATATCCTACCTTATTGCCACATGCTAGAAAGGCAAATCAATATTTATAACTAATCAATGGACATGCATGACACCACCAACTATTATTCTAAGATATAACACCTAAACATGTCATGTTTTAATGACGATTGCTTCAAGTGTGACCAAGGTTGGTGGCACTTACACCCCACTTACAATCCACTTTGGCACCACCTTCATCTCATTATGGCTTCATGTCGTTCCTAAACACATTCCAACTAAACCTCATAAAAAACATATTTTAATAGGCTACAAAATACTTCAACATTGGTGCCACTCATACCCTACAAATGTATCCCACACTTAAATTCACAACTAACACCACATGCATTGCACTTTGGCTCCACTACATGGGTTCACTTACATTCTAGTGAATTGCTTCCAATTTGTCATTGTTATAGCCTACCATGACCACTTGATAGTGGAATGCTTTGATTACATTCCATTCTATCACCACCCACCACCAATCCCCCTTGACTAGGCCTCAAGCACGTAATTTGACAATGAGTGCACTATTGGTTCCACCACAATATCACTTGTGTTATAACCTACCTTGCCCACTTCATAATGGAATGTAGATCAAGGATACATTCCACTCTTGCACTACCCACCACCTTGATGCATTTGACCATGCATGGACCATTGACACTTCAAGGTCAATCTACCATAAGCTTCCACAACAATATCATGCCAAACCTGTGATCACTCCCACATGCCACTTGCATTCCATTCCAAACTCCATGGGCACACTTGATTTTCATTCTAGCCCCAACTAATGGACACCCATGTTAATCAAGTTTATTTCCCACTCTAAAACTTGGTCCACTTGTATAATACAACCCCTACAACCTACCAAGCCCACTTTCACATTCCACTTGCCTAACTAAACATTACTTTGTGCACTGATATAGGATACTTGTAAATTGGCACATTCCCTTTCAATTTCATTTTTAGTACAAGTAGCCCATCACTAGACACCATTAGGTTCCACCATAATATCATTCCAAACTTGTGACCACTTCCACATCATTAGTTCACACATCCAAATTCCACTAAATGGACCATTTGATCCCTTTATGTTCTACCAACATTGCCATGTCAAATTACAAATCATCATCATTATTGAACTACCTAATTATCAAATATGTCAATCCGATTTAAGAAGCACATGATGTCAATTATACTTACTTGAATCAAGCAAATTATGTATGCAAAACTCATTCATGTTCACTAGAAGAGAGATTCCCAAGCTAGATCTCTTATTTTTTAATCTTTTAGCATTTCATGAACTTTTTTTCTTTATTCATTTTATCTTCTTCATGATATATGCAAGTAATCAAATATTTATATTGTATTTGGTAATGTATATTATAAACAAATAGTGTTTGAAACTTATTAAAACAACACTAGTGAAGAACATGAGTTTAGAAGGAAAAAAACATACATTGTTGTTGTCGAAGAGTTGTTGGAGAGTCATAGTGTTTCTAAATAATAGTTGTAAACCTTTGAAAAAAAATCAACATTCATCCTTTGATAGCTAATTAACCTTGCTAGAACCAAAAAACCATGCATTTGTAAAATCAATCAAACTTGATTTGTTAACAATGACAATCAAACTTTCAAATTAGGCTAATAATTGTATTTACTATAATTTGAAATGTAAATCATTTTTTTAAAACATTCAAAACTTGTTAGAACAACATTAATGAAAAACATGAGTGGAAGGAAAAACTTACATTCTTGTGGTTGTTCAACAACCTCCACCAAGATGCCTTTGACTAAGTTTCAACCACTTATAGTTGAAGGCCATTCCACCATTAGTTCCACCACAATATCACTCCAAACTTGTCAAATTGCTATAACCTACCTTGCCCACTTGATAATGGAATACATAGATCAAAAATACATTCCACTCTTGCACTACCCAACACCAATATGCATTTAACCATGCATGGACCACTAACACTTCAAGGTCAATCCACCATGTAAGCTTCTACCATGATATCATTCCAAACTTATGATCAATCCCCCATGTTGCTTGCATTTCATTCCAACCACCATGGGCACAACTGACTTTCATTTTGGCCCCAACCAATGGACACCCATGTTAATCAAATTTCATTCCCCATTCTCCCTTTAAATTTGGTCCACTTATATAATTAATGCAATCCCTACAACCTACCAAGCCCACTTTCACATTCCAATTACATGACCAAACTTTGCTTCATGCATTGATATAGGATACTTGTAAATTGGCATGTTCCACCTCAATGTCATTTTGGAAGCTTGCACAACCACTTCCACATCATTAATTCATAGATCCAAATTCCACTATATGGATTATTTAATCCCTTTGCATTCTACCAACATGACATGTTGAGTTATCACCACTATTACACTACCTAATTGAATATGTCAATAAGGCTTAAGAATTAAGCAAATTGTATCCCCATGGATAGAAGGAATTTGCACCTTATGGGCAAAGCTTAATTTCTCTTAATTCATTCCATTTGTATTTGTTGTATTTTGATTCTTATCACAATTTAAATGGATGTTTTCCTATTTTATTTTTTATGCATTGCACATTTGTAATTCAATTTTGGATTGAGGTGTTTAATGATATTGTAAAAATGACAAGTTCCAAAGTTGATGTTATATTTACAAAGTTCATTAGTTTAACTGATGCATCAAAAGGAAACTTTGCATGTTTGTACTTTGAATTGTAACACCCTCTATAAGGTCATTTAAGGTACCATGAACTTTGTTAGGTCAAAAGGCAAACAAATGGGCATGGTTTCCATACTCATTGTTCATATGTGGTCATTCCATGGTTGAAATTACCTCACTTTCTAAATGACAAGTGTAATTGACTTAGTGAATAAATGCAATTTGTTTTTTAAAAATGTACATAAATTCCACTTGGTTCATTTGAAGTATCTAGAATCAATAATTGTCATCAATGTCGGCATATCATTGTGCATTTTGGCTTAAGGACTAATGGGTGGAAAATCTTATAGTGGATTAATTGAGAAATTAGCCCAATAGATTAGTTGAAAAATTAACCTTAAAAAAAAAAAAGTGACATTATGAAAAAAAGGGTGTTTTGCAATTGGCCTTGTAACTCAATTTTTGAGTTACAAAAGACACTTGCAACTCACTATATTTATGCGCCATGAATGCTAATGGACAAGTCGCATGAATTACAAAGTTACAATTCACCGTATATATAATGCAATTCATTGCAACTCTATCAAAATAACTAATTTTCAAGTACATGCAACTCCATTGTAATTGCACCCATGATGTTATGTTAATGTCATTAATTGTCATCCATCTATTAAAATCTAACACATGGCACTATGAAGATTTTTGGACAAATTTGTTTTTTCAAAATATTGATCTCCATCGTTCATTATAATTATCAATGATGGTTTTAAATTATGACACGTGGCACAATAAAATTTCCCACATGGCATATTAATTTTATTTTGGAAAAAATGAATAAATATAAATATCTATTTTAGTAATTAAGTAGGTTGGTAGGTTTTAAAACCTACATACTTACGTATTTACCTAGGTAAGTAAATAGGTAGGAATTCACAAGACTAAGTGAACTAAAGAATAGCCATGAATTTTTTTTTAATTTTATGTTTTGCCTTTAGGTTAAGCTTTTTTGAGTTCATCCCGAAATGGCACTTGTATTTTAATGTGAAAATATAAGAGAACAAGCCTTCTTTATATAGCTTGTAACATGGGATTTGAAGTCAAAGCATATGGGTTTAGTTGCAAATTGAGTTACAATTGAATTGCAATTATAACACTTAAGCACTCAGGGTAGGCCAAATCCAAGGTGAGGGTCCCATTGTTTCTAGTGTCCAAACAAAACTTGAACCCCTCCCACTAGCGCATCTAACACATTAAAAATCATTGAAAATAGAATAAAATTGAAAAAGTTATGACCCCCCAAAGTAGAGGGGGTCAAGAACTTTAAAAAAAAACAAACCACCCAATGCTACAAAGGCCAATTCCCATACACCCAAAAAAATTTATTCGTTGTTTTGTTGTTATTGAAGTTCAAAGATGATTTGTAGAACTTTAGGTGGTTTTTTTATAACATTTTGAATCACTTAAAATGAATAACAAATAAGAAAGTTATGAGGTTTGAAAGTAGGAGGGATCCAAAGAGAGAGAAAAGGAAAAAAACATGTTTTGTAAGTTGGAAAGTTCATTTCTCTTCTTGTTACTTTTTCATTAGTCCTTTTGGTTTGCACTTCAAAGATGATTTCTAAAGTTTGAAGTAGCACTCCCATAACATTTTAAATCATTCAAAATGAAACACATATGATGAAGATATAAATAATTGATGAATATGTATCCTTATTAAGTTATAAGTGGTTGTATTATAATTATAACATAGTTGAACAATAATAGTGGCACACTAGTGGCCCTATTAATTGTATAAATGGGAATCACAATTGAAAACTAGTTGTAAATGTATCCCATGATGGGTGGTGGAAATGTGGACATGTGGCATGATCGCATGTATATACATTGTGCATTAGTTGCAACATAGTTGTTTTAATGGCACATTTACAATAATTCTAAAGTAGTTGCCACGTGCAACTACAATGTAACTCCTGAAAAAATCAAATTACATATGTATGTATGATGTGTATAAATTATTGTATAGAAGACCCATTTTCAATTCACTTGCAACTATAATACAACTAACTAATTTTCTAATGTGGCAATTCATTTATTAATACACTGTATTTCTAGGGGGCAAATTGCACATTAGTTGTAATACCCAAGGGATAGTTGCATAATAGTTGTATATGAATTATTTTTTGAATCTTAATTGTAGGGTAATGTGGTTTCAATGGATGCAATTTCTCATAATGCAAGTGTACAAATAATCCATCAAGACTAGTTGTCAATGTGGCTTGAGGGTTGGACGAAGTTATATCACACTTGACCTTAAACTTCTACATTATTATTGCATGGAAAATGTTGACTTAAACAAAGTGCTCCTTGTCACATGCATCGGGCCACAATGTTTATGGGTACATGTTTGGAATATGTGGCATGATTGGGGCACACCATGGAAGATTGGATCATCGACAATGTTAGGGTATAAAAACCACAAGGATGTTGCAATTACCATCAATGTTTGGGTGGATGCAAATTTTGTAAACTTTCTTTCTTTTGGCCAATAACCACTTGGTTCAAAATCATTTGGCCTCAAATTTATTATCGACATTCAAATTCCATATTTTTAAAAAAATAATGTTGGATTTAAGGCATGAAAAGGCTGTTGCTTGTGATGCAACTTTTGGAATAAATGATAAGAAGATATTGTTACCAGTTTCCCCTCAATGCATTGTCTTTACAAGATCAACGTGATCTCACTATAATAATATGTGTCCAAATTCACTATGTGTTTCATTAGATTTTCAATTAAATTGAACAAATTTACCATGGTGAAAGTGCCCAATCCCTTAATAAATGAAAATTAATCGCTACAAACATGTGAATTCAGTAGTAGTTAATCAAATTCATTAATAATTAAATTATTAACAATAAATTCATTAATAGTTAAATCATCAATAATATATTCACTAATAGTTAAATTACGAACCTAGGTTAAGCATTTATGAACCTTCATTAGGCTACCTAACCTAAATTAAGAACCTAGCCCATTTAAACAATTAGCCCACCAACTTAAGGTGCAAGTGTGAAGGTTTGAACCTTTCACCCCTTCTCACCAAATTTTTAATTATTAAACCACTATATAAATGAATGATATTTTTCTGTTCACACATATTCTTATGCACATTATTTTTTACTTTAGGTTATTATTAGTTATTCTAAATTATTTTACCATACCTACTATTGTTGATTATCTTAAGCATTTTTACCATATGTTATTATTAACTATTCTATTGTAGGTTATTTTACTATAGGTTATTCTTGGGTAAAACCAAGTTAGTAAGAGCCAATTTTGGTGTAACCAATATTTGGTTTTGATGTTCATAAGTCTCACACACTAAGTTAATGTTGAAAGTATATGTTGTATTTATGTCAAACCCATTCTAATATGTTAATTTAACATCTAATAAAATTTGAAAGTAATCCAATAAATATAAAATACCTTTCAACACATTTAAAAGCTCATAACCAGTGTTTTTCAACACAGTGAAATAGTGTAAAAACATTATTTAAACGCCGTTGTTTAGCACTACTTTAGGACATTTCATCCAATCTTGTGCTGCCACATCATCTTTTTAAGACTAATCATAGTGACTCAAGAGGTTATCGTTGGTTCCTATTAGCCTATTTTTACCCTCTTGACTATTCTATTGTAGGCTATTGTTAACTATTTTAAATTATTTATCATAGGTAATTTTTGATTATTTTATCATAAGTTATTTTTGGCTATTTTAAGTTATTTTACCACAGGTTATTATTAATTATTCTATCATAATCTACCATTAGAAAGTCTAGGTTATTTTGGACCACCAAATGGACCATGGATGATGTATATGGTCAACATACACATGTTCATCCTTTGACCATTCATACAACATTTGTAACTAAATATTGGTTTTACAACTATTTTTACAACTATCAAGTATCCACACATTATTTGCCACATGTTTTAATTTAGGGTAATTTTAAAACAATGATTTTAAATATTGAAATAGTCCATACCATCTAATTTCAATGATTTGTGATGATGCCACTTGGCAATACCAAAATCCACCATGTGGCACTATGAGGAATTTTGGGTCATAATTTTTTATTATTCAAACAATGATCTTGGCTATCCATTATGAACATTCGTTTTAGATGGTCTTAGATTATGACATGTTGTGCAATCAAAATCTGCCACATGGCATGTTAATTATATTTTGGAAAAAACCAAATTAATATTTGTTTGAATAAATAGGTAGGTAGGTACATAGGCCTATGTAGATAGGTAGGTAAAATTAAGTAGGTAAGACATACTTACGTACCTGGGCTACATACCTACTTAATTATTTACATAAATAAGCAATTAGAACTTATGTACTTATTTATTTCCCTAGGTAGGTATGCAGGTGGGCTAAAAAATAGCCATGTAAATATTTCATTTTATGTTTTGTTTCTAGGGTCAATCTTTTTTGAACTCATCCACAATGATACATTTTTTTAATGTGAAAACATAAGAGAAGGCACCTTTGTTATACAGTTTCTAAGATGAGTTTGGAAGACAAAACATATGGGTTAAATTTTCTAGTTGCACCTTAGTTGCAACCTTAATTACAATTTGAAGTATTCTCCCATATGCTTTGTGTCTATTTTTTTATTATAAAATTTATAATTTTATAACTAAATAGGTAAATAAGAAACTAACTAACTAGTTAACTAGCTAATTAATTAATTAACCATCAATTAATTACTTACCTACCTACCCACTTACAAACTTACCCATTACTTACCCTTCTTTAATTATTTATTTTTAGAAGTCACATTCACTTTTACTTCATACTTTCTACTAACTAATCAATTAATTCATAACTGTAATTCATTAACAATATGTAATTATTTTATGAAATTAATTAATTGGTTAATATTTTAATTCTAAACTTAATCAATTATTTATTAATAATAACCTTTTTTGACACTTATTAAATTTTAGTTATCAAATTGATTAATTAATAATTGATTAACTATCTCATTGAATTAATTATTAAATAAAACAAGTACAAAATATTTGATATTAATTATTAAATTATGAACTTATGAACTTATTTATTTGATAAATATCATTTAAAAATATAATCATTTTAATTAATAATTAATATTAAGTAAATAATTTAGGTCATGAATATTTAACTATTTAATATTTTATAGTGCACTAACTATCAATTAGTTTAATATTTATTAACCATAAGTCTTGATTAGTACACATTAATGATCAGATAATTAATAATCAATAATTAACTTATTCATTAGTTATGTATAGTTTGTAGCTTGATTAATAGCTTGAAATGAAAATAATAATCAAATGAATCAGTAAATAATCAGATTAAATTAATAATTAACATATTTTTAAATATTTATTGATTATTCAGTATTAAGTTATTAAATATAATTTATGCTTGATGAACTTATTAAATAACTATAATCATAATATTGTCATAATATTCTTAACCCTCAAAGTACATGGTCATCTATAATTATATACAAGAACAAAAATAAAAAATGATGACCACTAACTAACCAATAAAATATAATTAATAAAGTGATTCAAACATGTAACAATTATGTACAACTACAAATTTAATAGCTTTGAATGACAATTACAAATCACCCCTTAATAGCTAGGCATGTGATTATATATATATATAATTTATTTATTTTTAAGGTCAAAATGATAGAGATTATGATGTTTGTATATTTTAGTTTGGCACAATGTGAATTTGGCTTGAATTATATAAGTTCAATCTCTACTTTTAGCACCTCATAATGATTCAATATTGTAGAGTCTATGGTTAATTCCACCAATCTACCTATGAAGCATGGTAGTTTGTTTTGTTTTGTTATGTTGACATACCCCAAACCACGATGTTTCATCTTGAGCTCTTGGCATCTTCAGAAAGCTCTCGATGAGTAGGGGTGCACTAATTTGGGTTGAGACTGTTTGGAGCTATGGTGTGAAAATTATTGATTATTAAACCATTTTCTCAATGAAAATTAAATAAAATCGAATCTGAAAATTGTACTGGAATTGGGGGTGTTTTTGGTGTTGTTGGAAGGCCCTTGGTGAGCCAGATTTAATAGAGTTTATTTCACAATTTTCAAATTTAAGGTGTGGAATATATTGATTTTTGAATGGATTGTGTTGTTAGAAAATCAAATAAATTGCAAAAATTGGATTTGGAAGGAAAAATCAATTGAGCCCTCAATGTGTTCACAATTGAGCCAATGACACAGCCTACCATTTGAACTCATCATTTGAGGAGGGTTTTTTGGGTCATTAATGTTTGTTAATTAAATTCTTTTGGGAGAAAACTTTGAATACATTTGCTGCATAGTCTCTTTCTTTTTGGACAACAAACATTTTTTCCATGTAATCATGTCCCATAACGAACCATGGTTAATTATGTACTAACCATCCACAAGCATCTACCTATGTGGCCAGGGTGAACCACCACCCACACTAATACCTTCACCTTCTTGTGTGAGGCCTCTTAAAGGTTAAATTAAACCCAAGAAATGTTAAATTTGGACTCAAATATTGGAAATAACTTGAAAACAAGCAAGAAATGAAAGATTCAAGGTTCATGAAATGGAACAATTGTATTAACTAACAAGAAGATTACAAAGGTTATATGCTTCATATGTTATAATCACAAAACTATGATTTACAACAAGTAACAAAACTTGAAGGTTCTATGTGAACTCAAAAACCATGAAAAGAGATAATGAAAGACTACTCAAAACCGCTCCATTATATACTATCTCCTAACCCTAAAGTAGTCGCCACCAAACCCTAACCTTAGCCAACACCAAACCCTAACCTTAGCCACCACCAAACCCTAAGTAGTTTCCACTTCTAAACCTTAACCTAACTACTACAAGGATGTGAATATTATTCATCCTTTTGATGAATGTTCAACACATTCATCAATATTGAGAATTAGAAACAAATAGTATTTTTGACACTCCCACTCTATGAAGTTTCTAACCCAAACATGGTTATCAATTTGTTATGTCATTCTTTTGGTAATGCCTTAGTGAGCACATCCGCCACCATGTCCTCTATTGAACAATATTTGAAGGTAATTTCACCATTTTCAACTTGTTCTCGAACAAAATGATGTTGCACATCAATGTGTTTTATTTAAGCATGTTGTGTGGGATTCTTTGTTAATGATATTGCACCTTGGTTGTCACATCGAATCACCATCGCCTTCTTCTCTTTCATGTACCCTAATTCCTTCATGAGCTTTGTCATCCATATGGTTTCCTTGGTAGCTTGCGTACTTGCCATGTATTCAGCCTTGGTCGTTGATAAACGATTGTGGGTTATCGTTTGCTATTCCAAGAAATGGCTCCACCTCCCATCATGAATACAAACCTTGTGGTGGATCTCCTATCCTCAAGGTCACCGACCCAATCCGTATCACAATATCCAACCAAATCTTGGGGTGGTAATCCTTTGAAGCGTAATTTGAATTGCAAAGTGCCTTGTAAGTGTCGAAAAATGCCCTTGATCGCAATCCAATGTTCTAGGCTTGGATTGGCCATGTGTTGACTCACCACGCTTATTGGATATGCCAAATCTGGCCAAATACACAACATGGCATACATCAAGGATCCCATAGCTTGTTGATAAGGAGCTTTTACCATCTTAACATCCTTGTTTTCATTTTTTTTCAACTTTGTCTTGGGATCAAGTGGCACTTTGATGGCTTTGCAATCTTCCATGCACTACTAAAAATCTTGTCATTTGCAACCAATCACTATGCAACTGGCATGCAACTAAATGTGTACAACATGGACACGTGTCATAAAAATAATGGCCTAAACTTATACATACTTAAATATTATACTTAATATATCTATATAGGCTATATATAATAGTATTATGTACCTCTAGTACTAAGGTTAA
>Ga0116227_10006512_pt1 | contig 23604 bp, 17 predicted proteins | sample S1TSphgellanicum_FD_89693 | JGI IMG/M metagenome (GOLD analysis project Ga0116227, IMG submission 89693) | Host-associated microbial communities from peat moss isolated from Minnesota, USA - S1T2_Fb - Sphagnum magellanicum MG | ecosystem: Host-associated > Plants > Peat moss > Unclassified...
ATGTGAATACAACATGGCAAACAACATAAATACAATGCAAATATGATGCTACATCAATTATCATTGAAACAATACCAAAATTAAATCAATACAATCTAAATTGTTTCAATGCCTATTTTACACAAACAAAGCACTAAACCTTGGACATCTTGTAAAAGTATTGTGAAAGCACTTAAATAGCACTAATACAAAGGGGTCCCCACTTTGTGATGTGGTTACCATATGCATTCATTTTTTTGTATGACAATGCTATGAAATTAGGGGGAATTAAAAGGTGAACCAAATCGAATCAATTAGTGTACCAACAAGTTGATGGGTTTGAATGGTTTCCCTTTACCACTTGGTCATCTAAATAATCTTTTGCAAGTCTCGTGGAGATACTATTGGTTTGTTACATGTGGAAGGGTCTAATAGCCAAGCCCATTCAAATTTAATTCACCCATCCTTAATGCACACCTTTTCATCATTGTATTTCCTACAACAATCACAAGATAATTTAGTATGAAATGGGTAGCAATTCATCTACCCATATCACCCATGAAGATAAAGGCTTGCATACATTGAAAAATATGCATGGTAACACAAATTGGAACATGATAATGCACATATTAAAACAATTAAGGTTTTAATAAAGATAGATCACACATCAAGTGTTGGAATTATTTATAAAATTGAGGTGGAAAAACCAAGAATGCTAAAACTTAATTACATTTGCAACTAAGTAAATGAAAATCCAAATTGATGATAATTTCAACCCATAGACAATCTATGCAACAAGAAACATTTCTTGGGTTTTTGGTTCTACTTTATCAACACATTGACTTTTAATCTTGTAGGGTTGAGCTAAAAATAGCTAAATTAAGATGCAAAGAATGGTGTTGAAAATAACTCACTATATGCATGGACCCATAATTTTCATATTAATCAACACATATTTATGTGCAAGATCTTATAAAATGGGATTAAGCACAACTTTTGTAGAAATGCCTTCCAATACCTCTCCAAATACTCCTTCCTTTATGTCCCAAATTATTTTGGATACATGTCCAAATTCATGAAAATTTTTAGTCACAAATCCCAAAGTTTCCTCCAACACATAGTCTTTAACCATTGAACCTTCAAGTTGTGTCATTGAACAAACATTGCCTTTCAAAACCTTCATCATTCACTTCATTAGATACATCCACTTGTTAGCCCACAAATTTTAGCTCATCCACTACATGCCACAATAAGTGTGTCATTATATCAAATAAGGATGGAGGAAATTATTTTTCTAATAAGGCAAGTGTAATTGCCACATCTTCCCACATATTTGCGATATCTAAAGGGTTCCAAACCTTCACACAAACTTGGTGGAAAACACATGATTAAGAATCATTAATGGCCATTCATGGCCCATTGCCATAAACCCTTGCAAGCACAAAGCCAATATTTGTTGCATCAACATATGATAATCATGTGATTTCATGGAACTTTTTTTTTATTTGCCACATGTTTAGCCAATGAAGCCCCATAATTTGTCGAAAGCTTTAATGAACCTATCCTTGCTCATAGAGTATTTAACTCATCTATTGCAAGTACATATGGGGCATGTGATCTCAAGATTTTGTGTTGGTTGTTTGGGTGTTGACTCAACCATAAATGTTGTTGAATGCCTTCAAATTGCATGTCGCGATGTACCTTATTGTGTCTTTTTGTCCAATTATGGCGCGAATCACATTTGCATTTTATTTTTCAATGTGCATCACATCCAAAGTGTGTAGGAATTAGCAAATATTATCATACAATATTCAACAACATTTAGCCATTCACATTAATTCACCAAAACCTAATTACCTTCTTCCATATAAAAATATGTAATGGATGTAATTTTCACAAATGGTCTTAGGTTTAGGGTAGCAAAAATCCAAATATTTCAACAACTTTGAACCAACTTTAGGGCAATAAAAATGAAATTTAATAGAAGCATTGTTTCATTTTTTTCAAATGTAATTCAATGAAAGGTTGTTTTGAAAAACCAAATTTAAGGCAACACAAAGGACAATTCGTTAAATCATCATGGCCCCAAATTTGTATTAATAGCTTAAAATTGAATCTCCACTTAATTTCAATAGAACCAACAAGGAGATATGTTCAATTGTAAACTAGGCTATACCATTTGAAATTTGAACTCTTCATTCACAACTTCAAGACAAACAACAAGGAGATATCAAGAGCCATGAATTAATCACAATTTTTGCTTCTCTTGCCTATCCAATAATAGGTACTCAAAATTGTCAAACCTTTCTTAAATTTACATTAAGGTCCAAGTTAAGTAAAATTTGTGGAATGCATACTTCAAAATATGGCAAATTTCATAAAGGGTAGACTAACGTTTTATGCCAATAACCATGGACAAATTGCTTCTTGAACCTACTACATTTCTAGCTACCAACTATGTTTCATACTATGTTGCACTTTTCAATTTATTATTAGTTGTTACAATATGCGATGCCTATCTATGCTCTTCTTTCCCACTAAAATGGGCTAAATTCCACTTCCTTCAATATGGGTGATCTCTTGACAACCAACACCAAAATCCCTCATACACAACCTTGCCCAATTCCAAAAAGTGGCAAGAGGTCAAATCTAGGCCATACAAGTTGGACAAGTTTTGTAACCTTGGTATAGACATCCAATCACAAGCCCATATGTTGGAAAATCATGGAAATTGTCTAGATTAAAATTGCTTTCAAAGTAAAGTTCCTTTACCCTTCACTACACTAGAACTTGACATCTATGACTATGGCAAATATGACTAGTGACCATTTCTAGTCATATAGTCATATATGCCATGTTTTTGTGCCTAGTCATATTTTTGTAACCATGGATATGACTACATGACTAAAAGTCTTCATGGATAGGAATAAAACGTGATTAAAAATCTTTTTCATGAATACCATATAATTATTTATATACAATTTCAAACATTAAAAAAATAGGGGGAAAAAAAAAAGAGGTAGACATATGTACCTAATAAGCATATTATAAGCTTGTAGATGATGAAACACATAATTATTACACAAGTAAATAACTAATACCTTATAATTTTTAGAAATATTGTTTTAGAGTCATTAATTTTTAATGTGAATTTCTAGATAGTGACTAAAACAAAATCTCCAAAAAATGGAAAACTAATTGCCAAAGTTCCTGAAACATAAAATTAAATAAAAAATTGATGTTTATAATATAATTAAAACATTTCAGTTGAGACTCTTGCTCAAAGGTTTATTTAAATGAAACTTTTGGGGGATTGTTTGACATTAAATAATCAAATATATTCTTATTAGTGATATCCAATGAATTTCAAAAGAAATCCACATGCTCCAAAATGGCATTGTTTTTCATGTTTCCATGTGATGGGTAGCAAATAATATAAATTTTGATCTAAATTAGTAATTTATCAAAATATTTGGTCATACAACTTGGAATTTTAAAATATTATATATATATATATATATATAATCACATTCAATGAATTGAAAAAATTAAAAATAAGATTATAATTTAAAACTCATAATAATTTGATTAAAAAAATCGTGAAATTAAAACATATATGTGTATAAATTAATAATTATGGATTTAAAATAATTTTAAATTTTAACACTTTGTACAAAATTTTCAAATTTTGAAAATAATATCATATGTTTCATAGATGACATATTTTATTTTAAAATATCTTTTATAATTACAAATAAATATAATACATGGTAATAAATACAAGATGTGTACCATTTTTATTGATACATTCTTTTTTTAAAGGTGGGAAAACATTATATAGATATATATATATATATATTCATGCCCTACTCATAACCCTACCTACCTATCATACTACTTACCTTACCTATCTATAGGTAGGTAGGTAGGTAAGTAGGTAGGTAGGTAGGACTCATATATATACATACCAAAAAAACCATGTTGATTTTAAATATATTTACAAGTTGTTATATGAAAAAAAAAAAGAAAAAAAAATCTTCAAGATATCATTCTTGTTCAAATGTGTGAAATAATGAAGATTCAAATGCATTTTCAGTCAAATTACTTTATTTTTTGTTAAATTTCTTTTATAGATGTGTAAATCTTGGAAAAATCTTTAAGAATGAAATTTATTTCTTTTCATTTGGACAAAGTATGAAAAAGATAATAATGGTCAAAGTTGGGTACTTTTGTATGCAACAAAGGATGATGTGAAATAATGTTGTAAATTTATCCCATATCCTTTGTCAACAAGTTCAACTTTGGAAACTATATAACTAAGTGAAAAAGTATTGGTCTACACATAATATAGGCACCAAATATATTCAAAATGCAAATATTACTTGTGATCAACGAATAAAAAAGGCTTGTCACCAAAAAATAAATAGGATCCTATTTACCTACCTATTTAGGCCTACCTACCTATCTACCAAATGATTAGATTATATATGTATTCGATTACATTTACGACTATACACCCAATTATGGGTGTAGTCATATTTGCAATGTTTTGGTGTAGTGCTTCAAGCTTACCACATCATATGCTACAACCCCCTTCCACAACATTTGCAATTCCTCTATTACAAATGCCATGTACAGATCTATGTTATGCATTTTCACAGACTTCTTGCCAAGGAGAATCAAGGTTAACACGACAAAAATATTCTTGGTCACAAGCCATGGTGGTAGATTATAATCAAAAAGTAAGATTGGCCATGTAGACCAACTAGAACTCTTTTTGCCAAATGGATTAACTCCATCCATTACAAGACTTAATTTTGCATTACAAGGTTTAGTTGCAACTATGACCACATAGCATCAATGTGTGTCCAAACTTTGCTATCAATCACATGTTGAACCAAGTCATCATCGTTCCTATTGCCATTATGCCACACCATGAGATATGAAATGACAAGTGCCCTAAACATATGTTTTAGTTGTGGAATGAGAGGGAAATGATAAAGAACATTCTTTGGTATGTACGTAATTCATTTGACCTACATCCTTGTATCATGTTAATCTACACTTTGGGTAAGTTTCCACCCCTCATAACAAGACACACCCATTTAGACATCCATGGATAATTTTGTAGTTGAGACCTACCCTCCTAGTCAAAGTGGTAGGTGTAGATTATACATCAGAATTGTTCTCTACCTATTTACAAATTGTACTCTTAATAGTACTTTCAACACCTATAATTTGTTATTTCAACTTATTCAAAATCATTTGTAGATTGTATTCACTTTTTTTTTTATTACAGTTATTATTCCATTATTTCCCAAATTATAAATTATCCTAAATAAACAAAATCAATGATCAAAGTTTAGTTATTCATTCAGAAAACACAATAGTTTTAAAGTATATTCATTATTTTCTCATCAAGTTTTTATTATTCTCTTTACTTAAAATTGAACATATCAAACATCTATGATGTAAAGTGTAGAAATAAAAAATGAAAAACATAAAAAAATCAATGGTTCACACTCCAATAGAATTCTAAACTTCATACTATGTGTCTATTATATCTCCAACAATGTTTTAAATCTAATTTTATATGAAAAAAAACAATCTTTCAACCTTCGTCAAATTCCAAAAATACATCTTCAGTCTTTTCCCTTCAAAAGTAATTTGAAAATCAAATTGATCAAAGGTCTTAATCATGTCCACTAACCAAATGTCTCCATCCTACCTAACTAATCAATTGTCTCCATCCTACCTTGTTTAAACCTTTGCCATTCATCAGGTAACATTACCTTCCCTCTGTTATGAATTCCATCCTCAAAATCCTTGCTACAATTAAAAACTTGTGCTTCAAGTCATTGTGTTAGCCAACTATGGCTTGATCCATTCATCTTGAGTTGTTAATATTTATATATGCACCTTTATCTATGTTCCTATGGTATCTTTAGCTATTGTATTCATTTGAAAAACTAGAACCTTTGGCAATGGTTCTGGTGTACCTTGTTGTGTTTCCTCAAAGGGTGTAAGTAAAGTAAAGTAAATGACTCATTGCTCTATGTCAAACAAAAAAACAAGTAACCATGAAAAAAAATTAATGTATTGAAAATAGAAATTTTATTTTGTACAATAATTAACATGATAATAATCTTTCATTCTATATTTAAAATGTTGAACCCCATCTTGAAAGTAGAATTATAGAATTTTTAAAAATGCTTTTACTTGCACAAGATGTCCAATTGTACAAAATGGGCTACACGTAGACAAAATATTGATTAAAAAAAAAAATCAAGTTAGTGGGGCCCTAAAAGATACCTATGTATTGTCAAATTATGCATGCCATAATCATAATATATCAAAATTTTAATATGAAATAGGTTTGAACACCATATTAACCCAATTAATTTCAAATGTATTTTTTACCCACTTTCATGATACCAAAATTATTTAAATTTTGTATCCAACTTCCCATAAACTAAATGCATTCACATATGGTTTCATATTTTGACTTCAAGATATTTTTAATTTACTTTCTTGTGTTCATATTTTTAAAATCATTTTAAATTATATTTTGGGTGGACTATTTGAATAAAATGATTATTTAATACAAAAATAGTGGGTTGCCCTAAACAAAAAAACAAGGGGACAAAATGGTGGTCAAGTTTCTTTATAGCATTGAAGGTTTCTTGGTAGAACATTCATGTTTTGTGTTTACAATGTGTTTTGCAGCATGAGTGAGGAAAGTGTAATTGAAAGATTACAGATAATAGTGAGGAAAAAAGAATCACAAAGAGTCACAAAATGAGAAAAAATGCAAAGCTTGAGAAAATAATATATAGGGAAGAAGTTTTTGAAAGACAACATGACAACAAGAGAATTGGAAAAACAAGCCAAAGGACCAATGTACAACATTGTGTCGCTATAGCAATTTCACCTCTGGAATCACCATTATCATTTGAATGTGAGGAGGGAAAAAGGTTTGAAACAAGGGTTGGTGCAATAGTTCAATGTGCAAACAACATTCAGGAATCAATATGAGTTGTGTTGGAACATCTGAGGAAAGGCATTTTCAATGAAAGGTTGGGAATTACAATAAAACTTAGTGGGTGAAAGCCATGATAAATTAGATGCAAAACATAGTTAGCATTCATGCAATCATTTTTTCACATAAATGTAAGAAAGTAAAGTCAAAACATTTTCAATCATTATCAAACCATCATGTTGTTCAATAGTGGGTTTATAATTTTTTATATACAAAGTTTGAAAAAAATTTGTATAATAAAAGTGGGTTAAAAGTATTTTTGAAACATACTGGCCAAAATGTGTTAAAAAGTATTTTTACATTAAAAATCTTTATATATTATTACTTTTAAAATAAAAGTTGAATGAAAGCACATTCAACTTTTACTTTTAAAGTAATAACTTTCATAGTAATACATTTCATAGCAGTAATATCCAAGAAAGTAAAAAACTCACTACAACAAAAGGTGTCCTTGTACGTTAAATGATTGCACTAGATTTTGAATGAATTCACTAGTCTTTGTAAATGGGGACTAATTGGAAAGCAGTGAATTCACCCATCTAGTGAAAAGAGAATGGTTAACTGCACCCATATTTTGTTGTAACGAATCCAATATTTTTCCTACTATGAGCCTACTTTCTATGAAATAGATGTTTGAAAAGTAGAAAAGAATCTACTTGCAATTTTGAAAATTCTACTTAAATGGACATTAAACATGTAATTTTTTAATGTCATTGGTATAAAGTCAAGAAACATGCCCTTATTGATCATTTGAATAAATCATATTTTGAAGTTTACTATCTAAAAGTGTATTTTATGGTTATTTTCCATTTATGTAAACAAGTATAATGGAGTGTTTAATTGATCATGCTTTCACCCTGCAACAAAAGAAAAATTGGTGGAGATTTCGAATTTAAATGACGAAAAAGACGAAAAAGACATCGATGCAACACAACAATCAAATGAAACACACCAAAAGTTTGGGAGGCTACAGAAACTACATTGGAAGAAATGCAACCACAAATGATAGGGCAAGAAGTTAAGTCTACCCCACCATCTCAACTAGGTCTTGAAAATTCACCAAGTTTTAAAAGTGAAGACAAAAAATCCATGGATAATGGATCAGAAGACTCTAGAACAAAGAGGGATTAGGATTCCAAATGATCGAAGACTATTTTTCATTCCAATTAAACAAAATTATTTGAAACAAGTTGAAAGAATAAAAATGTGGAAAAAGATGGAAAGGGAGAAGAGGCTTGGGCTAGTAAGGCATGCTTAGTCACATTGTTAAACATTGACTGGAAGGAACTAAACCATGAAGCTTTGGTAGAACTTCTAAACGTTTTTTTTATTAAGGGTTCTGAGATTTATTTTGGGAGGAGTTAGCATAATGTATGTCATTAGCAAACAAATAATAGCTAATGCATTTGGAGTCTATCAAAGTGGATATGTTGAAGATCCAAAGGTGCAAGTGACTAAATTGTTGGTAAAAGAGTTGTTGTTTAGTCGTGACATAAAGCCATACACAAATGCATATCAATGGAATGTAAAAAAGTGTAAGATGTCAATTAACATAAGATACCCATTTATAATATATGTGGTATACTAGAGGGAAAAGGTGAATTACATGAACAACAGGAATGCATTGACATTCATGAAGGTGGAGGAAGGACTTGAGGTGGATTGGGCATAGATTATGTTATATAATCTATGTAGTGAGTTGGATAGATGGACCAAGATGTAGGAAAAGATGCAAGTTGATGGGAAACAAGAAGATAAGAAAGAAACCTATCATTCAACATTAGTTTTGGAGAGGTTTTTCATATGCATGTTTCAAGAAGACTTTGGGGTTATAGAGAAGACAACAACAAAAACCCAAAAATATAAAAAACTAAAGAGGAATTGCAATAGGTTATGGATAGTAGGAGAGGAGCATCAAGAGATCTCCACATACCATGGAGAAAAGAAAAAACATATCTAAAATTAGAAAAGGATCAAAGCAAATAAAGAAGTAAAGGGAGGACGTTAGACCTTAAAAACTTATGTGAAAGAATACAAAACAACCTGGAATCATAGTCTTAACAATGGTTATATGCCATATTCCTTCTAAACCACATAAGGAAAACAACTTAGTACATGAGCAACAAAAGAAAGAGTAGTTGCAACAATTGAAACAAGAGAGGAGTAGATCACCATAGGTGGTAACAACAATTCAAACACAACAATAGTAGATGCAACATGATGAAATAGATGATATGTATGATTATCATGCACAAATGGAGGTTCATGAGGATGTTACAATGGATTTGGTAGGCTCGTGTACTAATAGAAAGATAATTGCCATTCTATAGTTATGGGTTAAAGTTTTATTGACATTTGTGGAATTCACAAAGTTCAAATTGATTCAATATTATAAAAGCCTTTAAGCATTTTTTGGCAGTTAAGTTAGTTAAATCATGATAATTTCTTATGACATACATTTAATTTGTTCAAAAACATTACCTAGATGCCACACATGGAGGAAGATTCACTTAGAAGTAACATGAGAAATTATTCCTTAAATGGGCTTAAGTGGTTGGAAACCTAAACAACTATGTAATCAATGGGCTTAAGGAATGGGTGAAAACATTTATGGGCGTAATGAAACCAATTAACAAAATTATGGCTCTAGTGATTTAGGATAATGGATTAGACCCATAAATTGTACTAGTGTTTTCACATATTTTGAATTATCAACATTTGCACCCAAGTGGAATCATTCATTTTGAATGTGTTAAATCAACTATTCACAAGTTACATTTTGCACTCACCACAATTTTTTGAAATGGATATATAAAAAATAGGCAAGTTTCATGTGCATTTATATTTGAATGGGTTCATAATTAAGTCAAATGTTCATGCATGCAAAGTCTAAGGTGCATGTAAAGCTTTAAATTACAATTTTTTCATATACTAAATTCTTGTACATTTATATAAATTAGAGTGTATGTTTATCCTTAGTTTGTTTTAGGCATCATGGAACAAGTTTTTATTACAAATATTCATGATGCCACACCAAACACTTTAAAATAATCCCTAAATTTTTAATCATTTTTTCTTTTATCGTATGAAAAAAATCCATGTTATAATTTTTTAAAATTTTTTTTGTAAATTTTTTATTTATTTTAAAATATTATTATTTTTAATTTTTAATTTTATATTGAAATATTATTATTTTTATTATAAATTATCAATATTTTCTACATATTTACTTTATTTTAAGCATGATTTATCAAAACTTTAAGGCTTGTTTTATTACAAGTTTATGTTTAAGTATTTACAAGTAGAATTTTTATTTTTATTTAAGAAAATAAAATCAATGAATGAATTATAAATGGTCATCATATAATTACATCAATGAAATTTTAAATTTTTTAGATTTTTTCAATTGTTCATGTTTTTTAAGATCAACCATGTTTTGGTTATAGACCATATATATGGAGATATAAAAATTTTAAAATATTTCTATGTAGCCTTGTTTGATTCGCACCTTTGTTGAAGTATTAATCACCCTTGCTTAACAACTTTGAAACGTTTTTTGAAAAGTTTAGTGCCACCTTTGGAGATTCGAATAAAAAACAAATGTCTAGTAGCAAGATACAATTTTTTTGTCAATGATCATGTTGAGCTGTAGTATATGCATTAGAGTTCAAATAATTGGCTTACAATATTTCATAGGGTGAAGCAACGTTCATAAGTCAATTCTAGTTTAGGTTATGAGGTGATGTGAAGGATTTACTACTGACCTTGCTAGACCCTTCAACATTAAGTTAGGCCATTGCACAAGATTTTAGTGTGACAACATTCTTTTTGAACATTGACAAAAGAAACGCCATGAACCCACATTGACAACACAAAATGTTTTCGCACCACTAACAACATAAAGGAGTTTTTCATTTACAATGTCAACCTAGCCTTCGGCAACCCCACCAAAGGACGAACCCATGCAAATTCATAAAATAAGATTCAAGTCCCTCACAAAATAAGAGAAGCAATGTTGACATCAAACAATTTTTGTTAATATTGTGGAAAATCAAGTCATGTTGCTCATGAGTGTCCAAATAAGTGTGGACCATATGCAACATGCACCATTTCTATTACCAATACACAACCAGAGGAGTTGGAAAATAAACATGTCAAGTTTTAGTAGGAATTATGAAGTTGGACCTTGATGGATCATGTAATGAAGATGGTCCCAATTTATCTTTAGACCCAACACCATGTTTCTTAGTACCAATGATTGTAAAATGTAGTAAGCTTGTGACAATGGAAGCCTAAACACTTTTTGATTGTGGCGCATCAACATGTTTTATGGACAAGGAGCTAGTGCGACAATACAAGTTAATTATAATGGAAAAGAACACATTAATGTCGATTGAAGTCATTGATGGTCAAAGCTTTTCATCAGGACAAGTCACACATGAAACCAAGCCATTAAATGTTACCATTGGTTCCCACACCAACAAGGTTATTTTCAATGTCATTTCATCTCTAAGAAATCTTTTCATCATTGGATTGTCTTGGTTTATTTTACATAATCTATGAATGGATTGGCATATTGAAACACCATAGCACAAGGCCCTGGAGTGTGAAACCTTTGTTAAAAACATTCAAAATTTGAAGCAGAGGGAAAACCTAAATGGTACAAAAAGACCTAGGTGCTTGAAACCTTTGTTTGTTGGAGCAAAAACCTTCATGAAGGTTACCGCAACAAGAAATGCATTCTTGATTTATGCTCTTCCTTCACCAAATGTTAAGCCACATCCACATGAAATTATTTCCAAGTGCCAAGAATTCAAGGATGTGTTTGAAAAAAGAAATGCGAACACCTTGCCCAAGCATTGACCATATGATTGCACCATTAATCTTGTGGAAGGAATGTAACCTCCATTTGGACTCATCTACAACTTGAAGCAAGATGAACTTCCAGCGTTTTGTGAATACTGCAATGTGAACCTTGATAACGGGTTCATTTGACATTCAAAGTCTTAAGCTAGTGCCCTTATCCTCTTTGTCAATTTTTAAAAAATGGTTATTTGCAAATGTGTGTTAATTATCATGGACTGAATCGATTCACCATTAAAAATCAATACCCTTTGCCTTTGATCTTAGGGTTATTAGATTATCGCAACCCTAGCCTCACGAGCAAGGCCCTTCTTTCAAGAGTGCGAGACAAGAAGGAGACTCGGGAGGCACATCTTATACTCCTGGGAATGCAAAGAGTGTGAGAGAATGAACCCTCACACTCCCAATGCAATTCCCACTTGGGAAGTTGGAGTCTCGAAGGACTTTTGAATCTTCAAAGAGCGATTGCAAGGCTCAAAACCCATTAGTTTGGAGAAATCTTTATATCATTGGAAAGATATTGAAACGTAGATGTCTTGAATGGGCTTGCATCACCATTTAGACATCTGAAACACAAGTTATGGCCAAAAGAAAGGCCGGGAGTCAAATTGGCAGTTTGACTCCCAACTATTAAAAGTCAGGAATCGACCTGATTTCCTTGTTTGCAAGTGGCATGTGACATATCTTTGGAAAGATCTTGACAAAGGTTACAACTTTTTTTTAAATTTCATCTCAATCAAAAGTCTGCACACAAAGTTATGGGGCCCCAAAATTGCGAGAGCCCTAACTTTGGGAATTTTACGACGCCCATTTGGGAGTCTTGGGACAAAATGCCATTTGGATGTGGGCTTCGTGGAGAGGCACAAAGTATACTATAAAGGGGAAGGTGGTGGTTTCCCCCAAATCCAATGATGAGTCTTGTGAGTCTGAGTTTGCCCGTGGTTCATCCTAGCACCAAAAGTGTTCAAACTATGCACTAACCAATTTGTTGCTTAGTTTGTGTACGTCCGAATGAATGATTGAAGTGATTATCAATCTTTTTAGTCCCATCCCGGAGCTCCAACACGCCCCTCTACCCCTGAAATGTTGAGAACTAAAGAACGTGCCCCAACTTCCTACTCTTCCATTATTTTCATCTTAGATTCACATTTGAATCTATTGAGGAGGTTGGGAGCGCATCATAGACCAACTCAATCATGCCAAGGTGTACACCAAGATTGATTTACATGGAACATACAACTTGGTGTACATTCGAGAAGGTAATGAATGGAAGATGGTGTTTAGAACCTATTATGGCCATTTTGAATATGTTGTGATGTCATTTGGCCTTACTAACGCGCCTACTATTTTCCAACATCTAATGAACAATGTCTTTTATGAGTACTTGGATGATTTGGTGGTCTATTACATCAATGACATCCTCATTTTCTCAAAGAACATGGAGGACCATGAATGCCATGTATGCCGCCATGTATGTCTAATTTTGGAAAAGCTTTTGGAGGTTGGACTTTATGCCAAATTGGAAAATTGTGAATTCCATCAATCTAAAGTGGAATTCTTGGGTTACGTCATCTTTAGAGATGACATTCGCATGGATCTTCATAAGGTTCAAACCATTGTTGATTGGTCTACTCTAACTTTTGTTTAAGATGTTTAATGTTTTCTTAGATTTGTCAACTTTTATCAACGTTTCATTGCCCACTATTCTTCAATAATGGCCCTTCCTATTTGATTGACTAAAAAATATCAACCTTTTTTTGGGGTGTTGAAGCTAATAATGTTTTTCAATCTTTGAAGGCTTAATTCATGATTGTTTCTCTTTTTATTCATGAAGACCCTTCTAAACCTTTTGTTTTAGAAACGAACGCTTTTGATTTTGCAATAGGCGTTGTGCTCTCACAATTTGGAGAATATAATTTTCTTCATCTTGTCAACTTTTATTTTCATAATTTTTTTTTTACGAAAATTAATTATGATATTCATGATAAAAACTTATAGCCATCATGGATATTTTTGAGGAGTGGTTTCATTTACTTAAAGGAGTTCAATATGTATTCAAATATTAAAAAATTTTAGTATTTCCTGACAACTTGTGTTTTGAATCAACGTTAAGTTTGGTGGGCATTGTCATTGTCATTGTCTCAATTCCAATTTGTTATCACATATCGCCTTGGGCGCCAACAAGGGAAACCTAATGTGTTGTCCCATCGCTCATACCTTGCGCCTAAAGAAGGAGATGCAACCTACAAACAACAATGTGATATCATTTTCAAGCCTAAACATTTTTTACTTTAGGTGTTGTTGATAATTCCTGATGACACAACCTTTTTTTATCAAATTCATGAAGATTTGAAGGACCTTGTTGTGTTGGCATCTAAGGCCAATTAAGGAATCATTATCAATTTTAGGATTTTTCTAGTGATCATGTTAAGTTCAAGTTTAAAGATGGTATATTTTATCATGATGGCCTTTCGTATGTCTTTGATGGCCCTGTGTGATTTCAAGTTCTTCAAGTTAGGCACAATGCTTTGGATGCCATGTCATCACCCTCATGGTCTCCTTCAAACATTACCGATCCTTGCATCCCTATGGTCTTCTATTTCCATGGACTTCAGCACAAACCTCCCACCTTTTAATTCTTATGAATCCATCTTGATGGTGGTAGACCATTTAACGAAAATGGTTCATTTCATTCCATGTACCAAAATAATAACTGACAAATGAACATCCAAGTTATTCTTTGATCATGTTTTTGGGTATCGTGGTTTTTCTTTAAAATATAATTTCTAATTGTGGCCTCAATTTACACCCAAGTTTTGGAAGTAATTATTTGACCTTTTAGGTGTGAAGGTGAAGTTGTCATTAACTTTCACCCCCAAACATATGGACAAACAAAACAAATCAAATAAGTCTTGGAGCAATATTTACGATGCACAACCAATTATCATCAAAATTGGTTAGAACTTTTGGCCATATGGCAAAGTTTATTTACAATGACATGGTGCATTCATCAACCCAGCAAACACCTTTCTTTTGCAAATCATGGTTTGCACCCCAAGTTTGACATTCAAGGTGTGCACAAAGTCATAAATCTAGCAGCTAAAGATCAAACCATGTTGTTCAAGCTCAACTTGTATTTAACCTTGAAGAAACACAAAGGTGATATAAGCAGAATGCTAACAAACATCAAAAGGAGCAACCCAACTTTAAGGTTGGGGACCATGTTTGGCTTCGATGACAACATATCATGATAATAAGGCCATCAAAGAAGTTGGATCATTAAAAGCTAGGTCCATTCTTCATTGTGAAACAAATCAATGTCATGGCTTTTTAATTCAAGCTTCCAAGCTCTATGAGAATCCATCCTATGTTCCATGTTTCCTTGTTGGAACCTTACCATGTGTCTACCATTCCAAGAAGAATTCATGATCCCCCTCCACCTATTGAAATCAATGGTGAACAAGGATATGAAATGGAAGACATTTTGGATTCATGGGTCTTTATTTGTCAATTCTAGTATTTTGTTCATTGGCATGGGTATGATGTGAGTGAATGCACTTGGGAACCAATCAAGAACCTATCAAATGCTATGGAGAAGGTGCATGAGTTTTATTGACGATATCCAAACAAGCCCAAGTTTGCTTTGTGGAATTCATTGCTAAAAGGGGAGGTGATGTCACGGATGTTAATGCCATGAGGTTCATTCCTTTGAATGTTCATCCATGACTTGTATTGAATTTATGCCTAACTCTTAATTTAGTTTCAGTTCACTTTTAGTTAATTTTTAGTTAAGTTTAGTTTGAAAACATAATCAAGTAGACCACAAAAGTGAACATGAAAGTAGTGATTTTCACATATAAGCATAAAAATAGCTCAAAAACTCCTATTATAATGCAAAACCATGAAGCCTCAATTGACATCATAAAAATGTAAATTTCATAAAAATGAAAAGCAATTGCATCATAAAAGTGTGTAAATAATCCATTTGAAAATTTTAAAATAAAATGTTTTAAACTTATTTCATTTCCAAAAACCAAATATAACATTTCTAAATTACATGTTTTCAAAAAATCTATCGTATACTTTAAGGCTCCCATTTTTTTTTTGGTTGATTTGGACATTGTTTTAATTTATTTGCACCTACTTTTGTGAAATATAACATTTACCTACACCTACTTTCATTCACGATACTCTTACTTAACTATTGATTAAATATGTTTAAACCATATTTTTCACATAAAATCAAGAACCATATTAACTTTAATCTTTCTACCCGACCAAATTACATGTTTGATAGTTTCATAATATATTTTTAAATACTTGTAATTCAACCTAGAAAAATACATTAACTGGTCTACTTGACTATGTTTTCACCCAATTCATTTTTAGTTAACTTTCAATTTCAATTCTAGTTAATTCGTAATTCACTTTCAATTCATTTTTGGTTAACTCTTAGTTCACCTCCAATTAATTCGTAGTTAAGTCCTAGTTAATTTTGAGTTAATTTTTAATTAAGTTTTAGTTAATTTTAATTAATGTTTGGTCAACTTCAAATTAAATCACGATTAACTTTTAATTAAGTTGTAGTTAATTCATAGTAGATTCTCAATTAGGAAGTTTCTATAAAAATTTATATAATGGGTTCAATCATGATACAAGGAGCGAAGGACTGTGTTGAGTGCAATAAAATCTTACACCCTCCTAATTTTAAAAAATCATTGAAAAAATTCTAATGATTGGAATATATTAAATATATATTTTAAATGTTGTGATGTTTACTTTTGTTGAAATGCACAAATTTGATTTATATATAGAATTATCATTTAATAAATATATTTAATTACATGTGATTTGAAAATTTATGGTAACATACATGGATTAAACTTTTGAAGTTGACACTATCATTTTACAACAAACCCCAATCAAAATATGTAAGCCATGTTTCAAATGTGAAAAATCCTAGTCCTTTCAAAGCACTTGGGCCTTGTAATAAGTGGCTCCTTCGACTGTGAATGTGCCCTACTTGATGCACACATATAAGCCTCTTTGGAAGCTTCCTTGAGCTAAGTCCCCAAAGGGGTATAAATCTGTGAGGTAAGACTTTTCATTTCCTTTAGTTTATTCAACACTAGTTTGAGGCATGATCTTGCACCATAGCCCTATCATGTTCTTTTCGTGTTTATATGTTTACATATGTTAGCATAATATAAAAATCCATTTTCACATTGGATTTGCACATCTCATGTTTTTGTTCTTAATTTTTGTGTTTTTATTTTTGAATCACATAATCTTTTCTTGTTTTTTGTTTGAAAGTTAGATTTAGACCTTTCCTTTAACCTTTGTTCTTGCGGTTTTCGTGTTTTTGACAATAGTTGCATAATTAAGATTGAATCAGTACCTTATTTGATGAACAAATGGTATTGACATATTCGACTCAATCTAACGTTAAGTTATTTCAAGTGGTATGCCCTTCAAGTCCTTATAAGTCAACGCAAAGATGTCTTTGAATTCATTTAATAATTCAACTAGTTGGGAATTGATAGTAGGTTCCAAATCAAAACTAATTTTAACCTATTACAAGTTTTCTTCAAAACCCAAGTTGATCTCGGTTAGTTGTTGTTCTTCTATGATAGTCTAGCTAACAATGCAAAGATTTTGAACCCATATACAAGCAAGTGTCACCATCTTTCGCCATCTTTCCAACTTTAGGTTGAAAGAAAGTCTTTGGTAGACGTTATTTAAAAGTATCATGAGATATGGTTATTTGAACACATAGTACAAATATCTATTTGACTAAGTTCAAACCTATTGATAGAGTCCAATTAATAGGTTGTTCTAACTTGATTGGTGTAAGGACAACTATGGTCCCTATTGAAAACAACCCTGGTTCTATATCAAACATTAAGTCCTCTTCTTCATTACAAATCCTTAAATGGAAATCATAACAAACTAGCACCTATGGTTGCTTGGTTGGTGTTCCAAGTTTCTTGGTAACAAATATAGTTTTAACTATACCAATTCCTTGTATGGTGATAATGTTATTCCCCCAATCATGAAACACTTTGGCATCTCATAGCCAAGGACATCATAACAACATACAATAACTAAAGTTTAACACACTACTGGGTGCAAACGAGCTAATAGGAGCCACTTGTGCCCCCTTAGATGATTACTTTTGGGGGAATATTCTTAAAATATTATTGGAAAAAATCTTCAAAAAAATCTTTTAAAATATTAAAATTTTCTTTGTACTATTTTGTTAAGGTTTGTGTTTTTTTCCCAAAAATATGTCATTTTCAAAGTTTTCCAAGTCCATTTAAAAGTCATTTTATTGTTTAAAAACAATGGTTACAAGTTTTTTTACATTATTTTTGAAGGTCCAAATGTTAATGAAATAATTTCATATTTTGGACATTTATAAAATAAGATATTAGATTTGATACTGTGCAAAAAATTTAACTTATTTTCAAATTAAAATCCTTAAAAAAAAAATGGTGTAAAAAACACAAAATTAAGTAGTGGTTACAATTGCTTTTGGATCTTATTAACATGACTACACCTTACTTTGTATTATAATAAAAGTTATTGCATAAGGAATCCATGGAAAATAATCTTAAGATCTTTAATGGGGCTTAGAGGTTTAACAATGGTTTGATTAACCATGCGTAAGTTGTAAGGTGTTAGTTTTGGTTTTGAGAAATTTAACTACATTTTCATTTTCTCCGTAATGATATTAACTCTAGAACCACCATTAGAAATGGATTTTCTATGAAGCTCTTTCCTACTTGAACCTATATCATTGCCATTTGATGATTAATAGCAATTGAAGTAATTGTCAATTCTTGTAAAACAAGTTTTGATGGTACTGAGTTAAGTATGTAACGTTTAATATCAAGTATTACTCACAACAATTGTCCCAAGTTCAAGGTTTACTTGGTTTCCAAGACTTGCTTGTTGATGTCATTCAAAATTTCTTCTAAAATATTTTCTGTTGTAACCTATTCTGAAATCATAGGTTGTTGGATCATCCCATCAATTTGATTATTTCCAATTAGTTGAGTTATAGTGGAATCATTAAGCAATCCAACCAAATTACTCTAGAATGGCTCCTCAGTGGTTGTGGTGGGTTGCTCGTCATTTTCACCATGTTGTAACTATTTTATAATTTCAATAAATGAATCTTGTAGACATTTTTCTTGTTACCAATCTTTGACTCCTTTGGCTTTAATTGGTTCCTTTTTTTCAACACTTGTTATTCAAATTGTTAACTATGAGTAGCAACTACAACTACCACATTAATTAGTACACTATTAGGTTTAGGTGTTGTTGTAGCATTGGATTTAACATGTTTAAATCTAAACATGTTTTGCATTTCAATCTCTCTAGGACATTATCTAGATCTATGTTTCGCATTAAAACATATAGTATAACAATATCGAACATGTATTCTAACGGTTTAATAGGTTGGGTTTTAGCCTTTGCTATAAATTTTATAGATTTGATTTGGCAGTTGGTACTATTAGTACCTTTATTTTCTAATTATGATAGGTTTCAATGGTATGACCTATTTTACCACATGGTACAAGTTGATGTTGATTTTGCTGTAACAATAGGTATTGGTGGTTTAACTACTATATTAGCCTCCGGTGTAAATAGTAAAACATTATAATTCAAGCCAACAAATCCACTTTCTTCACATACTACGACAACTTCCTTATGCTCAATTAATGTATTTCCCTTCATACTAATTGTCACTAATATCAAGTAAGATAATAAACCTCAACACGTTTAGTGGTTTGTTGTTGTATGTTTTGTAATTACATGTAGACCTCTTCATTGTTATTCACAATTTTGAATTACCTGCAAACTACTTGTTTTAATTATTTTAAAATGTAATTTAGACATGGTATTGAACATAATTTTCACCCCATTAAGAGATACTATCTTTAAAAGTAAAACCAAACAAGTTGATGATGTCAACTTCCACTATTTCATCGTTAATTTTAATGGCTTTTTTGAATACTTTGATGTGAGCATTCGGATTAGTGTCTTTGACATAGGTTTGATTTTGTAACTTTCAATATGGTAGCTTGATTACTGGTTTTGATACAAGTTGTACAACAAGTTGTTGATACCATGGTGGTATAAACATGCATGGGTTAGGTGTTGGCCATCAAAATGATCCAACATGTGGATTGAATGGTGGTCCTCCAAGTGGATCTCCTCTATATGAACTTCCTCCAAGTGAGTCTTTAGGTTGTCTTCCATCTGATGGTTGGTGAGTAAAACCTCTAAATACATGAGTTGGCAAACTGGTGTTGACTTGTACAATGGTTGGTATTGGTGTAGTAACATGTTGTTGAACAGGTCTTCTGTCCCTATTGGTTATTAGTTGAACCACTATAAGAAACTAATTTCCAATAGAATGTGGTGTGTATGTTGGTCGTACAATGGTTGTTTAGGTATTAGATACACATATCTAGGTACATAACATGCATAATTCCTAAACATCGTAAGATCAAGTTCATTTGTTCTAGTCGAATATGTTGGATACAAATTAGGATCTAAACGTACAAAAGGGGGTATGACATTATACCACATTGCGTATGTCAATGTTGGTAAAACATTGGTTTTACTTGGTATAATTGGTGTAACAAGTTGTGACCAGGTTGTTTGATAATTAACAAGTATTGTCGTATGACCTATATATAGACACATTGGGAATTACTATTAGTGGTTTGAAGGTTGATGAACATTCGTCACTTCCTCCCATAGTAACTGCTTTAATTTATCATCAACAAATGGGTAGTGGTTGAATAGATTACATTTCCAACACTTGAATTTCTTCTTGAAACTAATCTATGGTGTGGAATTGGTGATATTTCACCTTGACCATGTACTGATCTGATTAACCAAGTGCCTTGTTGGTATGTGGTTTCGTAGTTGGGTTAATGTCTATGGTTTTGTTTGATGAGTGGTTAAGAACACAATTTGGTCTTTTTGCACAACCTATTCGATTGGATTTTAATATTGTCCACTAACTTGTCCTTTCTATGTTACATCCAAGTTTGGTGCACTCATAGGTTTATTTCCTATAGGTTGCACTTGTTATTTATTTTGCTTTTGTGTAGGTTTTGGAACAAGTTGATGTGTGACCTGTTTTAGTTGTTTTCGAAAACTTTTAGTGACTATTCTTGACATCTTTAAAAATCAATAGGTTCTAGGAAAACCCTTGCATTATTTTTTAACATAAGATATTATAACAACCCCTCCTAGTAGTCATGAGTTTGTAAAAACATTATTTTACAAATTGGGTGCCTTATTTACTTCAAAAACTTTACACTAACCTCACCCTATTTCCTAATGCTTTCAAATTAAATAAAAAAATCGTAACTTGAATTTTTAAAATTACACAAAAATAAGCAAAACATAATACAAATCAAAATTTCAAGCATGATTGCCTTTCAACATGATCTACTAAAATTATTGAATTTAACTAGAAATTTGAATTGATTTAAAATTCTAATTCACTTCATGGTTGCCAAATGTTAATGAGTTATTCTTTCGCAACCCTACTTTGAAGGAAGTGTGAGGATGAAACTCACTCCTGAAATTGAAACTTGGGAGTCCTCCGGGACTCCCAAAACTTCAGAATTTGATTGCAGGGGTCAAAACACCTTGCATTGGGGTGTTTTTCATATCATTGAAAAGCTATTGAAGTGTAGATGTCGAAAATGGCCTTGCATGGGCCATTTGGACATCTGTAGCACAAGTTATGACAAAAAGAAAGGCCGAGAATCAAACTGATAGTTTGATTCCCGACCACTAAAAGTCGAAAATCAACTCGACCCCGGTGCGTGCAGGTCAAGTGCAACACACCGTTAGAAAGCTCTCGAGGAGAGCTATAATTTTGCTTCAGACCTCATCCCAATCGAAGGTCTGAGCAAGGAGTTATGATCTTGTAAAGTCCCGGAAGTCCAAACTAGGACAATTTTGGGACTCCTCCTTGGGAATCTCAGGACAAAAAGCCATTTGGATGTGGGTGTTGTGGAGAGGCACAAAGTATACTATATGGGGGAAGGTGGTGGCTTCCCTCGAGTTCGGGCTATGGTGAGTCAAATGAGTCCAGAGTTGCCCGTGAACTTGTCCTAGCACCATGGGTGCTGTAGAATATGAACTAACCAACACTACTAGAATTTTTTTCTTTTGTAACTTGTTTTATGCAACTAAAAAATCTCACATGCAACTATTTTGGAGTTGCATGCAACATGTGTAGTTGCATGCGACATTTTTTAGTTGCATAAGACAAGTTGCAAAAGACAATTTTTCTACTAGTGCAACTTGTTGGTTGGTTTGATACAGGTTCGAGTAAGTGAATAGCTTGTCACTCTTCCCAGTCCCATCCCAGAGCTTCAGCACGCCCCTCTACCCCTTCTAGTGCTGAGAGCTAGGAGCGTGCCCCAAGTTTTTCAAAATTCTGCTGTGAAAGTAACTTAGACCCAACTTGAGTCTAACTAGGGACTTGGGAGCACGTCATATTCTATTCCCATTAAGGTTTTTAACTTCAGATTTTTCTAATAACAAGTTCCTAAAACAATAAACATGTACATTTGAACATTTAGAAATGTAATCTATTTATAATTCCTAAACTAACATATACTCAAATTGTTTAAAAAGTTCCAAGAAAATATTATTAAAAACAAATGTTTCATGTTTCCAAGAAAGAAAAACACAAAATCAAAATTAGAATCAAAAGTCTCACGTTCAAAATAGGTTTGTCTTCCTAGTCTTATATTAATTAATTCAAAATTTAAATAATCTAATAGGCTATTCAAATAATCATTAGTCAATAAAGAAAACTAACAATTCAAAAAAATTCAAATTAACACCCTATTTAACCACCTATCCAACTACTTGTTTTATCAACTTGTTCTGCAGACTACCAATTAATATTAACCTGTCAACCTATTTACTAACTTAGTATGATGGTACTTGTCAAGTTTTGTAACTAGTTAGGTTAATGTCACAAGTTAAATTAAATAATAGGTTAGATTAAATCACCTATTAAGCTTAACAATTTGCTAAGGTTAGTAACTTGCTAGGTCACCTATTACTAAATATTAGTAACACCTTGTTTCTTGTAGGTTACAACAAACTACTCGAAAACTTTGGAATATTATAGTTTTGCAACCCATTCCTTTCTACCCAAACTCCCACTTATACCTTGGACTTTGACTTTATTTTTGTCAAGTATTTTTAATCCACAAATAGATATGATTTTAAGTTTGCTAGAGTTCAACATGAGCACATTAAATCAACAACATACAATGAAAATACACAATAATTAGCTAAGATGACTAATTGACTTGATTAAAAAAAAAAGTATTGTGCTTTTATCAAAAGAACTGATAGAAAATGAAGTTGATTTGGAATGATAATCACATTATAAACATTTGAAGGTTTAGATCACCCATCCTTATTATAAACTTGCTTGACATTAATTTGTGCCACAATAGTAAAAAAAATGTTGATAAAACAACTTTGAGATTTCAAATTTTTTTTATTGACAATGTATTTGTGTTTATGGAAATCTTTCCATTTGACTGCTATTGTGACAAAATATTTCATAACAATTATTATTGGTTGGGTTTTTTCATTTATGTGGTCCCCCCCCCCCCCACAATAATAAAATTATTGATTTTTACCTTGGACATTCCCACAGG
>Ga0116227_10006517_pt1 | contig 23578 bp, 16 predicted proteins | sample S1TSphgellanicum_FD_89693 | JGI IMG/M metagenome (GOLD analysis project Ga0116227, IMG submission 89693) | Host-associated microbial communities from peat moss isolated from Minnesota, USA - S1T2_Fb - Sphagnum magellanicum MG | ecosystem: Host-associated > Plants > Peat moss > Unclassified...
AAAAAAAAAATCTTTGAAAAAAAAGTAAATGTTTGAAAATTTTCAACATTTCTGCAAATAATATAATCTGTATCATAGCTGCCAACATATAGACAAGAAAAATACCAAGTAGCACCAGGAAAGTATTGCATAAAGGATTGCATGTTATTATAGTGGAAGTTTGAGATTTGGCTTATTCTATAATTTTAAAAATTGGACAATTTTATGTGCAGAGTTGAATTTTTCAATTTCCCTGCACCAGAGGAGTTGAATACTTCAAATTCCACTCAATATACTTGGGAGATACCCAAGGTTGAACTAATGCTAATAACACGAGTACCAAATCCACATTTGTATGGTCTGGTGTTTTTATCTCCAATTTTTGATTTCATGAAAGTGACAAATTTATGTTCAAAACACACATTCACTTACATTGAAACACACACATTTTACATTGAAAACATGTATGTTCTAACCCAAAAAAACCCTTCACAAATTAGCCAAAATCCATCACCAAATCAACTAGATTCAATTTTCTGACTAATCATTACCACTCTCTCACCACCAACCAACAGGAGGTGCCTGCAGCAGCTGTTTGGGTTGAAATTCTTTCATGGTTTAACCCCCAAAAAAGAAACGAAATATCTAGTTCACTGACTTGCCCAGATATTTATCTACATACAAGAAAATACCCAAGCCCTGTAAAGTTGCTATAAATGAGTTTTTAAAAGGAAATTTTTATCATATAGTAAGACTTTTGGGAAAGTGTATTTTTTTCCAAAAAGAAATTTTTCATTAAAAAGTCCACAAACTATTGCCATTTTGTAATATTAAAATATTGAAAAAAGTCAGTGCCCCATAGCAAATGACAGCTTGTACCACCAGCCCATGAGCAAGCAAGCTCCTGAATCTTTAAAGGTGAAGATGGTTGGCTCCTCTATATGGCCCTTTCAAAATTCAAGTATAGACAAATGACACAATTGTTGGTGAGTACCTATATAGGAATATATGCAATCAAAGCTAGCAATTCTGAAAATATATTAAAGTTACCCGTAAAGTCACCCTCTCTTTCACCCCCTATTCTTTCTGCTTTCATCTATAGTATTTGATAGTACAACAAATTTGTCATTATCCAATGGTTCCAGCTTGGCTAGTTTTTCTAAATTCACACCACTAATGTGAGTGTTTGGGCAGCCTTAGCTCGTAGTTTTAGCATGGAGAGAGGCTCAACTCCATTATAGGCAATGGCCTCCTGCTCTTCTGTCGTCCCTAAACGTAGAGTGCACAATTCCAACCCGGCATCCTTATGGTTATCATCCCCCCGCCAAGTAAGGAAATTTTATTAAATATCAGTATGAAATGCTGAAACTCAGCATTTAATGCACAAGGTTCGAGAGTAATTATAGTAGTTGTACAGGTAGGAGCAGTGCAAAGATATGTATCAGCTGTGAGTGAAGGTGCTCAGGGAAAAGGAAAGAGGGGATAAACTCAGTTTACCACCAAATTGGTGGAAAACCTAGTTTGGGTCCTCGTTATTTCGTTTTCTAAAATTTCATTCCCAGTTAAGCATTTGATGCCCTGTTATGCCGAAACTGGCCGTCCTCGCCCCCTGATCGCCTGACTTTACGGATAAACTTTATTGGATAAACTTTTATGGGCTGACGAAAATGCAGTTTAAACTTTAAACCTGTCATGTCCTATTATGACCTTACAGTTCCCTTCTACTGAACATCATGAAACAAATTCCATAGATGCCTCTTCCTGTTCAATGATGCATTTCTTAATACACACATCAGAAAGACCCAGTTTGGATCATATTCATGGCATGTGGGGAGTCCCTTGACTCAGGACTACCAGGGAGCTCAGAGGGAGCTTGCAGAAAGTATATAGATTGCAATCACTGTATCAGAGAAATAGTGGGTTGTGGGTTGTGGGACATAAACCTAATTCCAAATGGTGTTGCTGAAGCTTCAATCCATGGACATTGTCTCGAATGAAAGTGGTTGGTGGCAATGGGTCGGTGTGAAATATTGCTGGATTTCTTCACTAGTAAGTACACTCTTGCAACGTTATCATGAAATACCAATTTCAACATCACACCAACTGCCAACTACCTATGAAAGAACTTCAGGGCAAAGATATATCACTTCTAGAATGTTTGGAACTCATGTCCTTCAAAATACAGCACACAAAAGACTTTGTCAACTGCTTTGAAAGTTGGCACAACCCATATGGATGGTGCCAAGATTATAACTGCCTTCAGCTTGGCCCACACCATAAGACCCAGGATGCATTCAACCACTTTTCCCATGCATACAATAATAAGGCAATTTTTGACCCATCAAATTGACACTCTACCTAGTTAGGTGGCACAACTGAAAGGCAAATCAACTACTACCAGAGCCCAACTGTGTTTCATCAATTGTGCAGTTTTTAGCTCTGCATGATACATTGGTCTCTAGATTCAATGGCATCTTTTGTTATGGCTTGTACTAGAAAGGGTGGAGAATTGTTTTCAGTTCAATTGCTTGTTGAAGGATGACTTGAACTTTCAATGAAGGATGACTCTCCTGGGTATGCATGTTTTGAAAGCCTAGAATTTCTGGTTTAAGCCACTCTCTATGAAACAAACATGTCATTATGAAAGAACATACCAAAATTGATATTGACCGGGTATCAAACTTTGTAAATCACAACTATTGTTAATTACTAGTAAGTCTCATGCCAATAGCCAAATTATTTATTGCAGCCCGGTAATTTGAAATTTTCACTGCATAAGTTTCCAGGACTTGACTAATTATAGATCTTTCAAGGTTTTAAGTATAGGACCCAGACTACTCTCTTTGAAATCTGGTACCTTCTCAACCATCTCCTTGAGAATTGGCAAGATAACACACACAAACTTCATACCTGGGGAGGGAGGTTACAAAGGGATCCCAATTTCGGTTCTCAAGCTGGTAGAGAGGCTATAACAAGGTTAGAAAGTAGGTGCTTGAACTCAAAAGCTCTTTGATCTCAAATAATGTCTTTATTACTAGGCAACAATCTCTCATTTTCAAAAAAAGTTGGAAGAATCTTTTGATTTAAAGTTTACACATTCCAATGGTTCCAGCTTTAAAGCCATTGGGATAAAGAAACTTTAAATAAAACAATCATCTGCATTTTTGTACATGAAAATTTATGTCTTGTTGTTAAAAAATAAGTTTCCCTTTAAGGGGGGTCTTGGGTTTGAATTTCACATGTTTTGAAAATTGATTTTCCAACAGTTCATTTTTGAGGGACAATTGAAGGACTGTTTTTTATAACTCTTACAAGAACTAGATCAACAATTCTCTATAAAAAGTGAAAACTACCCAACCCTTAAAAAGTTGGCTAGAGGTTCTTTCAAAAGCTAGAACAAGACAAGACTAATTATTACACCATTTTTGTGTTCCTAATCACAAAATATGATTATGCAAATACAGGGCACAGTATTGAAGAGTTTAAAAGAATCAAAGTTACAAAACCACAAGGTGAAAGTTGATAAAGAACAATTTTTAATCCTTGTCACAAAAAATCGCAAATAATTTTTTAATGTATTGAAAGTAATTTAAATATCATTTTATTTAATTCTTTGAACAGATTTAAATAAATTATTTTTAACCATCCCATTCATTATTTACAAGAGACGCAAGTACACAATGTCATACCTTGTTCATAACCTATTGTCAAGTTCTTCTTGAAATTCATTGATTTTTTTTGTTCATCAACTTTACAATTTGTGCATAGATCATTGACATGGATTGAACACGTGAATGAAATTGTTTTTGCTTCTATGTCATTATGTTCCTTATCAATGTGGTTTGCTCACTTATCACAATTGAACATTCTTACTTGCAAGTTTTGTTTTATATTTTTAAAGTACATAAGTTGACCAATTATAACTAATGCCTAGTAGGATGTAAGTACAATTGGGTGGTACCACTAGGAACGTCACACCTTCATTTTTTTAAGACCCATCAAACTTTGGAAAAATATAGGAAACACGTAAAGAAAGGTTTTTAGTAAATGTTTTCATTTAATACATTAACTAGGTTGTATAGATTTTGAAACTTCAACAATGTAAAAAATATTTTGGATTTTGATGTTCCCATTCATTACATTCACACAAAGTTTCAGGAATGTCAAATTGGTTGTTTTCTTTGAACTTTTTAGTTAGGAACACTTTTCAAACAAGGTTTTGGGTTTTTTTCTATGAATATAATTTCTAAGGTACTTTAAATGGTATTCTATTTGATTTTTTTGGGGTAATTATTTGAATAGGTACAATTTAATTATGAATTTCCAAAGTTTAAGAACTTGATTCTTAAAGGGGGCACATCAATAAGGAATACAAATTTGTATTGATTTCCACCTTTTTTTATAGCCATATACTTTGGCGTGCAATAAATAAACATGAGAAAAAAATAATTTATAATTATGAAAGAATTTTAATAAAAGGGCCCAAGAATATTATTTGGCCAAATTTTGTTCCTTGACCATTCCTTGAAGTGGTTCCTAATGGTACCACCCAATTGTATGTACACCCAATATTATACTAATTATTTAAGGGTTTAGTAGGTATGTCCATTACATTCATGTCATTGTGCCTTAGTTGTGTCATAATATTTAGGTTTGGTCCTTGGTTATTATTGTTTTTGCCTCAATACTTTCAATTACTTACATGAGGTGGCCACTAATGGTCAAACTTGTTATAAATGTTATTGTGTGTCCATATTTCCTTTTTTTATAGGTATGCATACTTGTTAGAATTGTTTTTTACTTATAAAGGCAAATGATTATTCCCAAAACTTCCTTTTACTTATCATGCTACTTGTATTTAGTCCTTTATTACTTGATCATTATTAGTTAGATTGGTTTTAATACTTGTGTTGTGTCCATGGTCTCATGCTTTGTAGATCTACAAATTTGCAACATTAATTTGTATTTGTCAACGTGGGATCTTACCTTGAGGACATGGATTGGGTCTTATTTTGCTTTAGGAAATTTATATAATATCTAACTAAGAGTTGCGTAGTACTTAAGTGGAAAGATTTGAATTGAAAACAATGTGTTATGTATGGAGGTTAATTGATAATGGGTGTAGAAAGGTTGGTGAAGAGTTAATGATATTTGTACAAGTGCACAATGCATGGAATTTTTTTGAAAAATAATAGTACAAACCAAAATAAAATAGCATATAACCTTTGGTATATGTTTCATCCATTAACTACTATGAGAGATTTGGCAAGCATATTGGAGCAAGAATATTGAAGTAAGAGAAACAAAAGAAATGTATGTTGACAATCAAAGAGTTGTGAATAAAATAAAACTACTTACAAGGTTGTGTGAAATTAGATGACAACAAAAAAAATGTCAAAGGTCTTACTAAAATATGCCATAATTTAGATCAAAATGACAATGTACATACCTATGTTTTGATAGGTGTAAGTGGTGACAGAAAACAACAATGTTTTAATTTATAGAGAAAGTATATTTGCTGGGGATAGTGTGTTTGCAATTGTAGAAAGGTGGTTTGCACATGGACATGTGGGATGCACTGTAGGGAAAACCAATATTTCCATGGAAGATATGATAATGATCATGGGTGTCATTATATTATTGAACTCCATGGTGGATTTCATCGTGTTTTGCATGCATTTCTTGGTGATTCCACTATTATTATGCAATTGTGCATATTAAAATTTACAAAAAATTTGGGTGTTCGTTTTTAGCTTGTTTGAAAAAGGATGTGGACCATGTAAATATTGATTGTTTTCAATGGTTATTTTTTTGTATATATTTCAGTGGAGGTTTTGTGGAGGTGGTGGTTTGTGGTAATGTCACTACTAGGAAACATGGGTCTAGTTTGCTAACCCATTTCACTAAGAGCCCTTAAAAGTGAAATGTGTTCACTAGTTAGTGTTTTAGCCTAATGCAATTTCACCATGGGTGAAATCACTTACACCTAATTTACTAAGGTTCATTTTTTAATATTCCAAAATTTTATAAATTAATAGAAAGATATTATTTATTGAATGTAAATATTTGTTAATCTATTAAAAGATTTGTTCTTCATGTACAACTTTTTAAACATATTATAATTTGTATTATATTTATTTTCATGAATAAAAGACCTTTCCAAAAAATTAGATGAAAATATTCTTCAAAATAAAATTCAATAAATTTTAAAACACTAAAAATATTATATATTTATAAACTAATGATAAAGAAGTTTACATATAATGTTAATACTTTATATAACAAAACAAAGTATTTAATAATAATAATAATAATAATAATATGTGTTTAATAACTTAAATATTACACATTTAAGTCAATTATTAAATAATTATAATTAATACAATAAAATTTTATATAACTAATACTGATTAAATATATGTTTAAAATGTGGGGAGATGTAACATAATATTATATATCATTACCAACAATCAAATATTTGGAAAAAAAAAACCAATGTTTTTGAGAAAAGAAACTTATTCATAAATTATGTTATTTCAAAAAAAAATCTTCAAAACATATTGTTAAAATGTATTGAGTAACAAAATTAAAGTTGTAGTATTACACATTCCCTTGTAGTGAAAATAATTTACTAAACTTATTCTTGGTACTATTAAGATGATAATTTCAATCTTATATAAAATTTTATATAATCAATATTTAATATAATTAATTTTTAATGTGTAAGATTATTTATCATAACCTTTTATTACATCAATTAGTAGCAATATGCGATATTAGATGGTGATTTAAACCAACTTATAATTTATTTGGTAATTTATTTTACATAAAAATTTGAATTTCATTGTCATATATTATTTTGGGCCTTCATTTATTACAACATTAAGATATTTTTAAGACATAAAAAGATGAAGATTTAATTTTAATTATATGTGTTGATTTATATTTAGTATTAAAAAATTAAAAAAATTATTATAAATAATATATTGCAATATAATGTAAAAAAATACTTATTTGGGTGATTACATTTATTACTATACATATAAATATATTTTACTAACATAATGTAATACATTGTAAAAATAATCTATATTAAGTGATAATTTATAAATTATTTTGACACATTATATATAAATTATTTTATAATTAATCATAATATTCCATTATTTTGAAACAAAATGAACTACAAGAAAATTCCAAATAAATTAAAAATATTCCATTATTATTCATTAATATTAAATTTACACATTCCATCTATATATATTTAAAATAAAATTTTGCAACATATTTTACTTTATTTCCGGATTATCTTAAATAATTAATTATAAAATGTGAATAATATATTATATATTATTCTACTCGTTTATATTATTAATTAGCATACTATTTATAATAATATAATCAAAAAAATTAGTACTGAAAATTAATGGTCAATATTTTTCTATAAATCTATTTAAATAAAATTCTATTCTAATTCTGAAAAATGAGTCAGTTTCTATTTTTTGCCTTTATTTAATAAAATAATTTTAAAAAATTTACAATTAAAAAAAAATCAGAATCGAATATCTTTTATCCTAAAAATATGTAATATGTTACATATCATATATCATATGTATATAAGATATAAAATACACAACATATGAAATTATGTTTACATATTATAGATATATTTAAAAACTAAATAGTATGTTATTGTGGGCTTTAGTTGATAAAAATGTAAAATATAACATATGAAATTATTTATTTGTTATATACTATATGAAGAAAAATATTTGTGAATAAAATTAATATAATGTATAATGAATTTATAATGTATAATAAGTTTTTCATTTCTTTAATTATTTGTATTTTGAAATTAATTTTCATTTTATAATTTAAAAATCAAACTCATATTAGTATATAAAAATTAACATGTATGTATTTAATATACCATATTTAAATTTATTGTCTTTTCTAAATACACTATGTAACATAAAATGGTTTTGATAATAACGTTATTATATGTTGATATATCATATCTTATGAACTATTTGTATTAAATTTCATAATTAAAATGTAGTGTGTAATCCAAAAAATTTGATATTTTTTAAAAAGTCTTTCATTTGGATAGAGTATGAAAAATATAATGATGGTTAAGGAAAGAAATTGTCTTCAAAACATCATTGTAAAAATGTATTGAAATTCAATATTTACATGCAATTTTTTTCAATTCAAGTTTTTTTTTAATAAGTTTTATGAATTGTTTGTGTAGATTTTGGAAAACCTTCATATTGAGGTTTAAATCATTTTATTTGGACATAATATGAGAAAGACATTACTAATTAAAGTTGGATTTGGAAAAGGTTTAATAGCATTTTAATTATGCAAGTAAAAGGTTTAACCAATATGTTTTGTTTTTGAATCTCATCTCATACGCTATATAAAGAACATGTTTTACTTTGATTCATAATATTGAAATGTATATGGCAATTTGAAATGAACAAAAAATGTTGACCTTAAATGGTAATTGCAAAGTAAATGACATTATTTTTTGGCTATTCATTCCATCTACATTTTCCCTTTCCTACCAATTTGTGTACCTATACAAGTAGGTGTTAGTTTTCTACTTACCCAGGTATATAAGCTCAAATTTTCTTTAAAATTTCAATTTTAAAAAATAAAAATAAAACAATGCTGATTAAATGATTAGTATACAATAATTCGAATTAAATAATTAATATCAAAATAATCTAGATTCAATAGTTATTCGATATTTTGGATTAAATAATTGATATTAAATAATATGGATTAAACAATGAAAATATTCAAAATTTCCTAGTTGTTCATATGTAGTAAATTAACTTGTTCATACCAACTCGTCACCAATCATTAAGCAACTAATGAATTTGTTAAGAATTCACTACAAACCTAAAGAATTCATTAATGGATTTGGATTCATTATGCATTAGTGTGTTGAATAAAGAGGTGGTTTGGCTAATGGTCTATTGGAAAAGGTAAAGTGTGAATATAACTTGTTGGAAAGGAAAAGGTTTAGGGCAACAAGTGCTTTGAAGGAGCACAATGAGAGTAGAGTTATAAAGGATAATCATTATGGGGTACAAGGGCTATCATGACGGTGGAAGGAAAGTTGGAAGCATGAAATTTATTTTGAAGAAATCTTATGGGAGCAACATGAAGGCAAAATGGTTATTTGCAAACAAGGAGCTTAAAGTAGGTGAAAATGACAATGTTTTATAGTTTTTGATATTTCATTTTTAGAAAATGGTTTTTGATGTATTTTGCATTTGGAAAAATCTTCATGAATTTTTTTTTTGTGTTTTGATATTTTTTGTTTGAAAGTTTGTTCTATTAATGGTTCTTGTTGGAAAAAAAGGAATTGCATTACATGTGACAATGCTAGAGAGTGTTGTTTCTATGATGGAATGGTTTCCATGCAATTCAATGACAAGTTATTGGATATCATTGTGAAGGGTTATGTCACAACCTTAGCCTTGGGCTCATGACCAAGACTAGGCATGATAAATCATGATGCAAATTGGGGAGTGTCTTGGGACTCAAGCATACTTTGACAAATGTGGCAAATGTAAGGTAGTGATTCCCAAACACTTCCAAGTGAAAAGCACTTGGGGAATTGTTATCCCACATTGAAAGTCCCAAATCTTTGTGATGAAAATGTAAGTAATAAATGTGGTCCAAATTGAACTCCCAATATGCCATTGGAAAAACTCTTGAAATGTATATATATATCACAAAAGAGCTCATAGTTTCCATTTAAAATTGTGATGTTTAGATTATGGCCAAAATTAGGGTTGGGAGTCAAAATGGCAGTTAAACTCCCAACCACTAAAACCCAACAAATATGGGGTCAAATGACCTTTGAATTGAACATGATGTATGGTGTTAGATAAGTATCTGCAAGGGCTATAACTTTTTCCTTTGGAGCTTCTTAATCAAAACTAATATGTTGGAGTTATGAACTTTTAATGTTGTGGGATACATAACTTATTAGAAGAGTGGTGCCTTTGCCCAAGGGTCTATAAAGCATGTCAAATAAGTTTGGGTTGTTGGTGATTATGTCTTAGCACCACTAATTGGTTCCAACTTATGCTAACTAACTTGTTTGTTTTGTGTAGGTTTAATTTATTTATGAACTTGCACTAACATCCTCCTCTTAATCTTATCTTGGAGTTCTTTCACACCCTTCTTACCCCCCTAAGTGCCTAAAATTAGGCAATCAACCTTGGGTTGCACTGTGTCGCATTTTGAAAATCAGCAAAATACTTACCTTTGATCTACCATTTGACAAGCCCATGAGTGCATTAGTTTGGGCAAACGTTGCAAGAGCCCATGTAATAGTTCCTCTATAGACATCTTCACTTGGGTTTAGATTTTGTGTTAAAGAGAATTTGAAAAATTGTTATGCGTGAAGCATTTTGCTTATATGGTTTAAGGTCTTGTCTTTTTATTGTCAATGATGTTTATCTTTGTCCTTTGTGTTTTAATATACGAAATGATACCTATTTTTGTGATTTTTGTTTTGATAATGGAATGTGATAAAAAGTCAATGACAATGGCATGCATATTTTTGACAATTAGATTTTTTGGTCCCTTGTTATTGGTGTGGGTCTTTTCCTTTGTTAATGCAATTTTTGTTGCAAAAGTTGCATTGTTTTTGTTGTTACTAAGGTGTAGAACTTATGGTTTGATGTTCTACCAAATTATAATATAGAGAAATCTTGTCAATTATTCGATGTTTGCACTATGCTAATGGATTAGCATTAATCAAAAAATTCTTGGGTTTATATATATTTTTTGAAATTGTGTCCTCCCTTGTTGTTCATGATTTTATTATTTTATCAAATATGTTATGAATTCCAACTCAAGGTTACCTCATTGTTTCACCTCTATTTCAACAATGGATTTAATTATTTCCACTTGAAAAACATGACATTTCCAACCCTACTTTGACCTCCATAACTCTTTTATCAAGTTCTACCTTTGACATTTTTATGTGATTCCTTTTTAAGGGTAATTGCAAACTATATCACTTGCCAATATGTACATCACAAGGTCATTCTTGTAGTACAAAAGGATTAAAATGGTCCCCAACATTATTTAATTTGTAATATTTAAAAGTATTCTCATTCAGAGGGTAAATACTATTCCAATAGATTTTCATTGAATCACGCTTTCAATTGAATTGATTTTAAAGTTTCATGAACATTAAAACTATTTCATTTATTCAAATAGACATTCATTGAATCACAACAAAATGATGTATTTTTAAAATCTAGTAAATTGAACATCACATTCCATATAAAATTCGATTGTAAATGGATTCATAATTTTCATTGTTGTTAATATTTTGCTAGATTTCTTCCTCAAAATTCCTGTGGATGACAACCTAGTTAAAATCATAATTTAACGTGGGCAATAAAATTTTGATAGACATTTAAAAAGTCCTAGAATTACTTGATTTTTAAAAGTCCTTTTGGAATTAAAATAAGTCTTGACCATTTAGTTTTGTAACATGTCTTTTTGTGAGAACTTGAGAACACACCTTAGGTTTGCATTCCATTGGAAAATTTGGGAATTGGTAGCCTTCCATTACCTTTGGTAGCATTGGACAAATTACCTAAAGGTGAAGGTGTCTTGTTATGTTTTAGAAGGTTGGTGGCAACATGATTCATACCTAGGTAAGTTCCAACAAACATATAATTGCATTACCTTACCATTCTAGTGGATATTTAAATGAATTATTGTTGCCTTTATAGTGATAATCAACCACAATACCATAGAAGGTAGGTCTTGTATTTTTTGGGTTTGTTACTTCCTTGTTTCTAGTTGCATATGTGAATTGTTTTTCTACACATAATTGAAGTGGTATTCAAATATTTATGTTAATATTTTAGATTATCCCTTTTAAAGTTTTTAAATTATTGTGCCATTGCTTTCATTAGACTCAATAACAAATTATGTTGAACTTGTATTGTTATCTTTTGTTGTTATTTTCTAGTTATTATACATATAACCTAATTAATACATGGTTCATGTAAAATGTTTGGTGTTCAATATAACAACATGAAGTCAATTATGAATGACTAACATAAATAACCTATTAATCAAGTACATCAATCCAAATGAATTTTTTTACATAAAAGGCTAAGCCTATAATCTTATATGCACATAACAAGGATGGTTGTTAAAGTGAGAATTGTTCAATCATAAGTTGGCTTTTATTATATATTATGATAGTATGATAATTTGGAATTATTGGTAGTAGGTGGGAGTCAAGTGATCAAAAAATCACTTTCCCATTATTTTAGATGGTGGTTGATTTGCCTATGTTATTTTGGTCTAAAATAAAATGTTAGGTGAAATTAAATGACATGAGTTTAACCACTAAAGTAGGATCTCTAGTCAACTTTGGAGGGACTATGTAATTAATTACGTAGTTGTGATTGTCACTTTTGTAGGAGGTAAGTAAGGTACGTCTTTGATTCCTTAAGGGGTTGTTTTGTGTGTGTAAAACAAGGGAGTTGGAGTTGGATATGGAAGGTGAGTTTAAATCTTTAGATAAAATGAATTATGTGTGTGATAATTAAATAGATTAAATTTGAGTAAAAACTATAATGGTGGTACTAAACTACTCTAGTATTCTGACAACCATGTGATGTGTGTGTGTAGATCAAACTTGAATAAAAGTTATGGTAGTGCAACTAAAGTAGTATTCTAGTAGTCTAGTGGCTTTGTACTTCGTGAATATGAATAAATGCAAAAGCAATGGGTTTATGCTTACATTTTTGTGTGTAATTAATCTACGTTATTGAATTGTGTGTTACCTAGGGTAGACATGTGTTGAAGTTACTTTATCCATTAATTTTTTGTCCAAGTAGAAAGGCGTCCAATAATCACTATTAATTGGAGTTATTGTTACCTTGCTAGATTTTCTCCTAAAAACTATACTATTCACTTTCTAAAAGCATAATTTTTCATGTATTACATTGGAATTGAATGTTGTTTGTTCCAATGGTTTCCAATTAGGTTAGTTAACTATTGTAAGACCTACACCTTAAAAATTTAAGTCTAATATATTTTTTTTCTAGATCTAATAGGCTTACGACTATTATAATATTTTGAAAATTGAATTATGTTTGCCAATAGCTTAGAATATAGTCATGTTTGTTGTGTTAAAATATACATTAGGAAATCTATTTATTACTAATTTTGTTTTGTTTGTTTGCTTACCTAGTAGGATTGATTTATTGTTTTCCACCTATTAGGTCCTTAGGAATAACTCTTTTGCAATGGTAGTGAATGTAAATACATGCAAATGATGAAATAATAATCATGAGTCAAAAATCTCATGGTGTGTTGGACATGTATGCAGAATTTCCCAAAATTGTACAAAAAACTTGATTATATTGCATAATATTCAAAAGCACTTAACTATAACAAAACTACAAACAACTATGATGATTTCAAAACACAATTATGTCAATTTGTTATTGTATTTAACATTCATCAATGCAGTTTTATTTGATCAAATCATAATTAAATAAGATGGTGCAAATTTTCAAATACAATTGAGCCAATACTCTTGCACAATTGTTCAAATACATTATGTATCCACCATAAAAAAGATGATTACAACTAGTCATTTCATGAAGTTTGGTGCAGTCCCTGTCCCCCCCCTCAACATCTTGAAGGCTCCTTCATGTGCACAAGACACTTGTACCTTTCCCTACATGTTGGAAGTTCCAAAACAAGGTTGTTAAGATGACTATTGAGATTTCTAAATGAAATAATAAATGATTCCAATCATTATGTCCAAAACTTTTTGGAATGACAAAAACTCACAATTTGATGACATAGTTGTTGAAAAAGTTGCATACTTGAATTACCTCTCCTCATTTCAAAGATCTTTTATAATTACCCACTTCAACAAATGACTTAACCTATACAAAAGGATGTGATAAAAAAACCTTTTTACAATCAACCCTAATGCATGACCCACCCCACAAAAAACTTTCATGTGAAACATTTTTCACATTATAAATAACACAAATATGTGCTATTTACAATGGGAAAAGCATTAAAGCTTCCAAAACAACAATGGCTGATTAGGTCTTCTACAACATAACAACATCCTCAACATTTGAGCTTTCAACTTGAACAATAAACAATGTAACAAGCATGCTATAAGAATTGTTCAATAATGAGAACTTGGTAATGAGGAATTTTTGCAAGTTCCAAACCCTTCAAGTGACAACAAACTCCCTTATCAAGCAAAATGCAACAATTATTTGCTTGATATAAAACATCAACAAAATGGTAATAGTTTCAACACAAAAGGGCTTTTAAGATGATTGTGAATGCATGGTTAATGTGATTAATATTAATTAATGGGGGAGTGCAATGGCGGGTTGTGTGTGGACAAAGGGGGGGCAACATACCCCTTTGTGGGAAGAACTTGTGTGAAATGGGTTTCATGAAAAAATGGCTTGTGCATGAGTGTAAAGCTTGAGCTTGGAGCTTGTAGTTAAAATTTTATGTGATTTTAATCCACCTACATGGATGAATGTCTATAGATGAATGATTTCATATGGATGAATGTCATTTTTGCATGATTGAATTTCATTTATGAATTGGATTAAATAAATAAATCATTGCATGAAATTCATTCATGATTGGAATATAAATAAATTAAAAATTATTTATATCCATCTTCATTTGTTGTCCAAATATTAATACTTCAAACTTGAATATCAATTAATAATGGTGGATAATGTGACTATAGGGGAAAATATGATGATAGGACCAAAATAATTTTTTTAATTAAAAAAAATTCATTTTCATCAAGAGTTTTAAACAATTAAAAAAATGTTGTCATGGGATGAATGTACCCCCACCCCATTGTTACCATCAACATTGTATATGTATTTTGTGAAAAATTAAGGCACTTTGAAAATAAATAATTATTAAAAACAACCCCATTGTCATTTATGGTAGTAGGTTGTTTGAAGGAAGTTAATTAAGGTGCTTGAAAATTTGGTTTTAGTTTATTCCAAAAACCCATTGTCATCAATGACAATAGGTAGTTTACAAATATTTAAAGCATTCAAAACCCATTATTATTAACAACATTAGTTATATTTTGATGAAAGTTGTGGCACCCTCAAAGAATAATGAAAAAATCCCCCATCATTGTTCATGACACTTATAAATAGGTTTAAAGGAAGTTGTGGCACCTTTGGAAAGGGAAAAAAATACTCATTGTCTTCAATGACACTAGGTCAATTTGTTCGAGAAAAATAAAAATAAAAATAGTAATGAAAATTAAAATTAAAACAACAACCATGGGGTGAATGTTACATGAATATAATAGTAATGTAATTGAGACATATTGAAAGTAATGGCATTTTAAACCATAGCCATCAAATACATTTATAATGGAATTTACATTATATAATTCAAGAAATGTTATATCATATATAATTAAATTGTGTTTCATGAAGCTCTAGATAATTAAAACTAGGGGAAAAAAAAAAATTATTGATAAAAAATTAATGATAAAATAAAAAATTCATCCATAATATTGATGGAAGTTATATATATTAAAAGCATTTAAATTCAATTAGTTTTTTCATCCATTCATTAAATAAATGAAAAAATCATTCATCCATAATGAAGATACATTCATTTCCATGTTTGATTATAAGTTTACTTGTATAACATTTGTTTTGTAGTTAAAGTCTTGGGTTTTACTTACATGTGTGTAAGAGAAAAAACATTTTATCATCCCAAGTTCCAACTTTAGGCTTTAGGTTTAGGCTTTAGGCTCATGTAAAAACTTGATTTGGTTCCATGAAAGGACCATTGTAGTGGGGCATCATGGTGCCATGGGAGGCTTAAATCACAAAGGTGGATGAATGTAAGCACACATCCTCATTATCGATGAATTTCTTTTTTTCATTCATCTAATGTAAGGATGAATTTTTTATTTTATCATTAAGTTCTTATTAATGATTTTTTCCCCATAATTTAAATTAATTGGAGCTTCATGAAACACAATTTAATTTTATATGATATAATTTTTGTTGAATAATATAATGTAAATTCCATAATAAATGTTTTTCATGGTTATGGTTTAAAATCTCATTATTTTCAATATGTTTTAATTATATCACTATTATTATGCTAACATCCACCCCATGGTCATTGTTTAGATTTTTTTATTTTTTTAATATACTTTGGGGGGTGAGCAAATCAACCCAATGTCATTGATGATAGTGGGGTTTTTTTCCCCTTTTCCAAAGGTGACACAACTTTCTTCAAACCTGTTTATAAGTGTCATTGATGACAATGGGGGTTTCTTTTCATTCTTTTCTTAAGGTGCCACAACTTTCTTCAAATTTAACTAATGTTATTGACGAGGATGGGTTTTGAATGTTTTACATATCTTTAAACTATTTAATGTCATCGATGACAATGGGGTTTTTTCTAATAATCATTTTTTTTAGGGCACCTTTGTCTTCCATGACAATGGGGTTTTTGTTAATAATTATTTATTTTTAGGACACTTTATTTTTCCATAAACTATATATAAAATGTCATTGACAACATTAAGGGGGGGTAAACACTCATCCCGTGACAATATTTTAAAAAATTGATTATCATTGTTGATTCCTGAAAACAAAATTTTAAACAAATTATTTTTAATTATTTTGGTCCCATCATCATATTTTTCTTTATTGTCACAATTTCATTATCCATCATTATTATATGTTATTCAAGTTTGAGATACATTAATATTTAGACAACAAATGAGGATGGATATACATAATTTTGAATTTATTTATCTTTCAATCATGGATAAATTTTATCCAATGATTTATTTGTTTAATCCAAATTGTAAATGAAATTCATCCATGCAAAAATTACAATCATCCATATGAAATTATTATTTATGGACATATTCACCCATGTAGGTGGATTAAAATCAAATTAAGCTTTAAGCTCCAAGCTCATGATGGCTTGCACATGAATGTAGGTAGTTAACAAGTCAAGTCCCAAGATGTCAAGAAGCTTGATGCTAACCATGTGTGTGTGGCATGGGCAAATAGTTAGGAGTTAAGGATGAAAAAATGTGAGGGGTTCAATGAACACAAAGGTGCAAAAAAGAGGCGTGTTAATTGGTATCATAATAAAACTTTGATGTAATGACCAAAGTGATGGAAGGAAGGGCACCCCATTGCCTTTGAAAGTAAAAAAAATAGTGGGAACCCAACTAAGATTGCCAACTCATGAATAATTGTTTGTTATGGTAAATTGTTTCAAAACTTGGTAACATTGTTTTGGATTGCAAAAGATTAAAGTTTTCATAAATAATGTGTCCTTAAGATACTTTGAAATGTAGCTTCGGGCCATTGCAAAGTAGTTGCATTGGCATGATACCTTGGCACTTATGGACATAAAGTTGATCCATAAACTGAGTAAAGACGATGTAGTACCAGATGCATTAAGCCAAATGGAGGAATATCATGAATAGGTACTTAGGGGCACCACACAAATACTTTATGCCATGTTTGTGGGCAAATGTGATATGGAACACAAGATAAAAAAAGTTTATGTGAAAGACTGACTTGTGAAGTCAAACTTTATAGAACTACAAAATAAGAGGAAAGTGAAAAGGATCATCCTTTATGGATGGGTTGCTATGATGGAAACAATTGTATGTTTATGTACTAGAAAGAAAGTTATGCATGGGAGTCATGCAAGAAGTGCATGACATGTCAATGGCTAAACATCATGAGGAGAAGACCATAACATGGGTGATTTTAAGTGATATGTTCTATTGACCCAAAATGAAAGAAGACATTGAAGTACATTACATTTGCATTTGTGTGAAGTGCCAAAGCACAAAGTTGGTGTGCAAGAAGAAATTTAGGCTATATAAACCTCTTCCAATTTTGAAAAATCCATTTGAAAATATTTCAATGGATTTTGTGACATGCTTTCCAAAACGTCAAGGAAAAGATGCCATCTTGGTGGTGGTGGATAGGTTTTCTAAGTTGGCTAATTTGCACCAAATAAAGTCACAATGATAATGATAAAGACAATTAAATTACTCTTTGAAGGTGGGTTATACATAATGGCATGTCAAAAGTCATAGTGAATAACTTTGACACAAAGTTTACATTGGACTTTTGGAAAGTGGTGATGAATAAACTTGGAACTAAGTTGAAGTTTAGCATGGCCTCCCATCCCCAAACAAATGGGTAGATCAAAAGGGTCAATGGGGTGTTTAACTAGTACCTTTGAAACTATGTGGGGGCCAATCATAAGGATTGAGGTGACCACCTACGTTTAGGGTGGCTTCACATGGGTGGAACTATGGAACAAAAGATAGATGAAGGGTTTGTGTGATTGGGTGCATATTTTTTCATTTGTTTTTCTACCTATTATATGATCAGAAATCCATAAGAATGGATTCCTATGTGGCTAGTGAGGTGGCATGGTCCCAAATTTCATGCATTTCCGGGCTCAAACCACTAGAAGAGCAAACTTGCAAGGTGGTAAATCATTTCCTTGATCCTTTATATGTTTCTCTTCAAATACCCTACTTGAAATGATTTCTCTTCACTTCTCTTCGTGCCATAGCCAAACAACTTTCTTTTCATGCCATAACCACACAACATTGCATTCTTGTCTTGTAGGAGTAATGGAGAATTGGGCAAAAATTAGTGAATTTTTAGAAACATCAAATGTCGTTATAACACTTCCCTCTCTTCCACTTCCACAAATGCACCATCAAGTTGCACTACCATAATTTGTAGGATTATCTTCCCCTTGGTTTCACCCTAATCCTACAAGTTTTATAGCAAATGTGCAACCATTCTTGCCAAGCTCTCCCATGGCATTATGTCTAGGAAAAATAACTCCACAAAAGCACAAAACTACAATAGCCACCATTGCCAACTTACACTTTCTTATTGTGAAACAACAAACAACTAAGCAAAAAAGGAAAGGGAAATTGGAATTGGAGCATCTTATTAAAGAACAAATTGAACAAATCAAACAAGGAAGGCCTTGGAAGGAACATTGGGTGATGCATCTCATCACATTATGTGGTGAGATGCATAGGCCTTTTTCCTTTCTATCAAAACAAGGCATGCCTACACAATTTTCATAAATGTGATTATTAAAAAAAAATCATATTGTTATTTCAATGTGCAATTCAGATTTTTTTTTCATTTTTCAATGATATTTATATGCAAGTGTTGAAAATTGGAGTAAGTTGCATGTAAAATTAATGGTTAATTGTCTCAATTTTAACAAGGATTTCAAGGCTTGATGAAAAAAATGGCAACAAATTTACAAAAATTACAAATACAACAAATCTATCAATGTTATTTCAAGAAATGAGAGATGTGAAAAATGTATATGGTACTTATTGGTTGATGAGTACATGTTTGACCACCCTAATGTCATTTCACACACATCCATGGAAGTGCTCATGAACTTGAAATTGTCCAACTTATTGTTCCACTCAATAAAATTTCTAATAGTTGTGAAACTTGAAAAGCGCAAAAAGGAGTAATCCTTGACATGTTCCAAAGAGAAGAAAAGAAAAGAGAAAAAATTGTTGAGTGAGTGTTCATAAGAAGTCCGAGAGAATGGGAAAAAAATGATGGAAATTGCCATGAAGGTTATTGAAGATGCTAAATTGTTATTGTTCAAGTGCATGCAAGAAACCATGTCCAAACTTGTTGAAAATTTATGAAGTGTTTGATAAAACATTTTGATGTATGTAATGTAGCAAATACATACATCACAAATTTACAAGCTTCATGGGTTCGTTTTAAATTTGTGTGAAATTTGTTATTTCATGGGTTCGTATTGCTTAAACACGAATGTCATTTAAACATGGAAGTTGTGTACACAACTTTCATGTGTAAACAACACAAAAAGACATACAACATCCATGATAAACAATACAAATAAGCATATGATATTATTGTCAAAACAATGCACATGACATTAATGTTTAAAAAATACACATAGATGAAGACATTAATATCTATTCCATATGAACCTATGAAAAACAGATTTTGGACAACTATTATTACCAAATTGTAATCCATGAAGTTTGTGATGTATGGTTTCATGATGCACTTCTTGAATGCACACTTGCGTGCTTATAAAAGATTGGGTTATAACCAATCAGTTTCATGAGCATTTGAATCATGCTTACTCATCGTTATAAATGTTTTAATGTTGACATTTACAACATTTGAATCAATTTTGTTGTTCTTATTGATTTTAATGAAATCCTAACATTTTTCTTGTCAAATTTAGTGTTCAAAATATCATAAATTTCACAATGTTTATGTTGAATGAGAAATCTTATCTTGCATGGAAATTTTGTATTTGCAAGTGCCATATGTGTTTACATGTATAATATAGATACAATTTTCTTTTTATTTTACATTGATTCAAAGAGTTGAAACCGATTTGTGCATCACCATTTTGGGTGATTTAAACTACTGCATTGTGGTTTCTAGGACATATAATTAACATGACATTAATTGATGAATTTTTAGATTTTTTCAAATCTCAAGAGCTACAATGTGTTGTTTCCTATGAGATGCATGTGGTTTTTTGTAGGTGTTCACAATTTGTATGTTATGAACATGCATGGTTAAAGATATTGAACCTTGGGAAAATAGTTAATTAATTCTTAGGCATTGGAAACAATCTTTCAAAAAAGTAAGAAATCACAATGTGAACCAACGCTGCATAATGATAAAGTGATGATTGCATATTCTTCTTGTCATTTGATTGTTTACAAGCAAGTCCTATCAGATTACAAGGAAAATGGATCCTCTCAACCTTGTAATCAGATCCGACAGCAAGGTTTTACACTAATGCACATCAATCCACTTAAAAACAAGTGGATTTTCACCATATTCCTCTAGACTTTCAATGACATCCTTTAAAACAATAAATGTTCAACTTACTTTAACATCCTTAAGGCCAAAGGACATAATAAATTGTAAGGAAAATTGGAGATTCTCAAACATGAGTTTCAAATTAAAAAGTTGTTCAAAATGGTTGATTATATGCTATTTCTTTCCCACTAGTTGATTTTGATACTTCTCAATGTTAGTCATGTATTGTAGCTATGGGCCAAAGAAGATGTTTCAAGTGAAATGACATCCAAATCCATAATTCCTAGTGGTAGTGCATTAAACACAAACATAGAGACAAATCAATCGAATGTACATTTCAATATTTGTAGCTTTCTTCTTTTGGGAAATATGATGTCACATGTTCATTGTTGTCAATTGCCTAATTCTGCACCCCCAAGAAAAAACATCAAACCCCACATTTCAATTGAATTCTTTGTTAAGCAACTTGAATGTTAAAATGTTGAAAATAACATCAACAAGTTTTCTCTTATGAGATTCAAACAATGATTTCACCACAACATTTCTTCAAACTACAAGCTCTTTTGTAGTCTTGCCATCACTTTTCATTGAAACTTGGAATGCATAATTTATTGAGTTTAACATATAATTCAATGACTCTTTTTTTGTTCAATGTATGCCCTAAAGTGTGTCAAGAGAGTCTTGGGTAATTGCTTATCTTTTTGGTATCCATCACCATAAGATTGATGTATTCAAATTATCATGTGCTTCATGGTAAGCACCATTGATCCATTTTGCATAAAAAAAAATTCCATGTAAAATGCACAAATTGTGAAGAATGAGACATGCACATACAATGTTAGGAACTAGCGTCAATGCCACATCCATTTGCTTCATCAAGATCCTCCAATAGCTTTTCAAAAGTAGAATGCATGTTCCACACACATCTGTGTTCAACTTTGAATAAAATTCCAATAATATTATTTATGGTTTAATCCATCTTTGTGCCCTTTGTATGGGGGAAACATCCAAGGTCTAACTAGGTAGGCAACATCACCTACAATAGGGTGAAAACATAATACGGGGGGGGGGGCATTTTAGCCAAGAAAATGTTTTTTTTGGGGTTATAGTTTGGTTAATTTGGGGCCAATTTTTCTTTGACTACATTTAACATTTTGATAAACATATAAGTGGATTTTAATGTAGAGGCCTCCAACATAATTTTCGTCATCTTTCAAATGAAAGTAATTTTTCAACAAAATGTTTTTTTTCAACACACTTATGTTTGTTTAAATGAAAAACTTGTCCAAATGTTTTTTGTGAAATCACACAAATCAAACTTTTTAATTGTAATTGAAATGGTATGATCAATTCATATTGAATATATGACTAAGTACTTCATCAAGTTTTGCAACTATTTGAATCATTTTTAGAATATATTTGCACTTTGCAATATATCATGACAACATCTATTTTCTCACAAACATATTCTTTAATCATTTAACATTAATCAAAAAATGTAGTTTCCTTTGACAATTGCATTATTTGGCAATTGAACTACCTTATTTGAATATAATTTATGAAAACCTTTGTTAATATTGGCCTGATGGAAGTTGAAAGTTACATAGTTTCGAAAAACAATATTTGTGACTACATTTTTTGGTCACTATAATGTGCTTTCACCTAATAACATAAGGATTTAACTAAACAACTTCACATAATTCCCCTAATGCAAAATGGTTCCACAAGTTTGAATCATGCATGGAATTAACCCACTCAATGTCACAATCCCCAAAAACACATTTACATGTAACCACCCCTTGTAAAAAGACCAAATAAAACCCCATTTGATTGTAATCATTTTTGGCATGTACACAAGGTGTTATAATTAGAACATGTGATCCATCTACAACACCTACTACATAGGGAATCCTATGAAAGGAATGAAAATCTTTTGCAATTTTTTCCATCATATTTATTTATGGCCATTTGATATATGACTTTTTCATATCCATTTTTACTATAAAAAATAATTCAACAAAAACATTATGACTAGTCAAGAGTCTTACTCCAAAGATATTTGCAATCATTTGCATCCTTACTTTAGTTGCCAATTTTGAAATCCCTATGGCAACTTTAGTTTTTAATCAAATTGCAAAGCACATGTTTATATCTTTTTTTAACATCAAAGGACTTATTTGGGAACATATGAAATTGAAAATATCTTTTAACACCCTCATCTTAGCCTTGAAGTTTTTAGTATTGAAGGGTGTAAGCAAATATAATTCAAGACATCCTTGCATTCTTTCATGAGGCCAAAAAATACCTTTTGTTATCAAGAAGGTGTTTGCTGATAATGGGTTTTATGAGCTTAAAAATGTTGATGGCTCACCATATCCAGACCGCATTAATCATGACAAATTGAAGAAGGTTTTAGATAAATGATTCCGAAAACGGAATCCATAATGAGTTTAGGAGTGATGTAATTTGATGTGTAACTTGATGTAATTACACAATTACTTAGATAATTGTTTAAAGGGGCGCTAGTAGAAATCAATCAAAATGTAACCAGTCAATTTACGACTACATGCGACTTATAGTCGTTTGCGACTAGATTTGAGAATATTTGCAACTACAAGACCAACTTTCAACTATTTTGGTCATTT
>Ga0116227_10006519_pt1 | contig 23574 bp, 18 predicted proteins | sample S1TSphgellanicum_FD_89693 | JGI IMG/M metagenome (GOLD analysis project Ga0116227, IMG submission 89693) | Host-associated microbial communities from peat moss isolated from Minnesota, USA - S1T2_Fb - Sphagnum magellanicum MG | ecosystem: Host-associated > Plants > Peat moss > Unclassified...
GGGGGGGGGGGGGGGGGGGGGGGGGGGGGGGGGGGAGATGAACATTGCATGCTGGATGTGGCAAGTGGTAACCATTCAAAGAGGGCCCAAACATCAAACATAGGTGGTATAACTGGACATTCTCAAACAAGGGGGTGTGTCACACTGTGGCCTTGCCATTTACATTTTAAAGGTATCTTAAGGCAAAAGAAGAATTATGAAAACTCAAAATATTTCACCATGCAAAAATATAATCTTCCAAAAATCCTCTAAAAGAAACCAAAATCCTTCAAGATATTATAACTCTGAAACTAATCTCAAGTTTCAGCACAAGCCAAAATAACATCTTTCAGAAATCCTCATATAAAAATAGACCTGTTATATTATTACCTAGAGCGGCCAAAATCCCTTAAGGTACTATATATACTCTATAATGAATCTAAGCACAGTATCCTTGCCTTGGTAGCAAGGCCAATAAAACTGTGTGATACCTAATGTTCTTCATTCATTCATTCAATTCTATGTCATTTTCACTCCATGTTTTGTGCAAATTGATTGTTGGGTGATGTACCAAAATTGACTGTTGGAATTCGTGCAAAAACAGTCCTTCTGCTGCTGCTGCTGCTGCTCCTCCTCCTCCTCCTCCTGCTGCTGCTATTGTTTGTTGTTGTTGTTGTTGTTATTGTTAATGGGGTTGACATCATGCTGTCTCAACAATTCTGTATCTGACAATGTCTTTTCTGATTAAGCATTTTGTTGATGGTGTTTTTCTTTTTTTGAAAAACATACAAAATTCTTCTTTCTTTGTGCTGCATTTTGTTGTGTCTTTGTAACTTTTGTGGATTCCTTAAATTTCATGTCCTTTTTTGATTTCATTAATTTCATGTCGTCGTCGTCCTCCTCCTCCTCAAAGAAGGGGTCTTTATTAGGGGGTGCTAATTTTCTTGTTCAAGATTAGGGTTTATGTGAGCTTCCAAAGCATTAATTCTTGTGTGCAACACAACAGAACCCATCAGCAGCTGCTTAATAAAATCAAGAGTGGCTTTTTGATTTTTTGTATGTATGTTGCAGCAGACGAATGGAAAATGCAGTAATGGGTTTGGAACAAAATTGAAGACTTGTTGTGGGGGAAGGAAAAAAAAAAGCTCTAATGGGGTTGAGTTCTTTCTTTCTTTTCTCCTCCAAATTTTGTGTATTTTTTGTGAGCGTTTCGGTTCTTCTTTCTTACCCAAATGTGTGGATCGTTTTCCTCTTGCACTGTGTTTTTTGCTTTGTTGCGTAAGAACTTCATCTTGTACACAAGAAGAATTGGGTTGCTGTAGAAATTGCTCTTTGTTGGTAAGCTTTCTTCATTTCCAATTTTGCTGTATTCTTGGTTGTTCTATCTTGCTCCCTCTTTTGGGCTGCATTTTTGTTTGCCCAGACGGATGCTTGAGCTGCTCTGAATCTTGTAAGAATAAATTCGGCAGTGCTATTATGCTCATCGATATCAGAATCCTTCCCCCCCCCCGCTCCCCTTATTTCTTGCCCATTTAGCTGCAATTGTTCTTCACCTTAAAATTCTGCACCTTGTGGGTCTGCTGCTTTATACATATCCTCATTGCCTTTCCAGACACTGACAAAGAGTCATGCATCACATGCATCACATGCATCACTCATTCACAGAGTAAGTATGAGCAGTACACGACAGGTTGAGCAGTTTCTTCTCATGATATCTACATCTGTGTATGTACGTAGCTGAGGATTTGGGGTCTTTGTAAAAATTGGCAAAGACCCAAAGGGTCAATTTTTGCATGATGAAGAAACACCTCACTCTGAGCACCTTGAGTGTAACCCATCATCTATGGAGCTTACCTATGTAGTGTACAATTGATTTTTGGTTTAAGGGCTTTTCTTGGGGTCTTCGGTTGGTTTACAAAGGAAGTCATGGAGAAAGTTCTGATAGAAAGAACTGGGTTTCGTCCACAATTTTTTCTGATTCCCATTTTTGTGGTTTTTGTCAGGAATGTGTCAGCCATCTATCTGGTGACACTTATCTTCTCCTGAAAAGTCTTGTGATCTAAGCAGCTAGCTGCTAGTAGTAGTGATGTGGAGTTCCTAGTGGAAGCAATGTTGAGGGGGAGAAGAAGGCAGGTGGCATCGCCTTCGCTGGAATCTTCATCACGGGGTTCGTCATGGGTTACACTCTCACTGGACCATGGTCCATCTGCTGCTGCTGATGATGCTCCCCCCAATCCTCCTCAGAAGCACCGATTATGGTCAGTGAGTCACAGCTGTGGAAGAGCCACTGCCTCCATGGATGAAGACTCAGATGATTTCGACTCTGAAAAACACTTCCGCCAAAACAAAAGAGGAACTGCCAAAGACAAAGAAGATGCGATGACTTCCATGCCTGGTATGAATGCGTGTATTTCTTCTTCTGCAGAAGTCTTTGTCTATTTGTTGTGCATTGTTTCTCTCTCTCTCTCTCTCTCTCTCTTCTGTAGATGGATGCAATAGCCAGATTGGAACATTCACTTTTGCTTTTAGGTTATCTGAGTGCTATAACTAGGGCATTTGCTTTTTGATCGGGTCACAGCATTGGAGGCCTATTGCAAGGGATCCTGGTGGGATGCGAGCATCTTGAAACAAAGGGGAGAAGAATTCCGAGTTCGTTATGAGAAGTTCAAGTCTGCTGACAATGAGTGGCTACCTCAGGGCCATCTGCGCATGCGATCCCGCATGGCGTATCCAAGTGACTGCAAACAAGTGCTGAGTCGAGGAAACGATGTCTGTGTGTTTGCACATCATCCTGATGGCCGCAACCGTCATGCAGTCAGTGTCCCTCTTGTCCCCTCCCCTTTCTCTCTCTGTCTCTGTGTGTGTGTGTGCTGCTGTTCATGCTGTTGAGTTTGTGGGTTGGTTACCTTCTCTGGGTACACTACTCCATGTCAATTGAATGTCAGACCTTATTGTGCAACCCTAAAACACTCTCTCTAAACCCTAAAACCAGCAGTAGAAGATGTCTGCCATTCCTTCTTTCCTAGTCCTTGTTTTTCTTACCTCTGTTGTGCAGTGTAGGCATGTCATGCATTTTGTTGTGTTTGATGCACAGGCTTGGTATGATGCCAAAATACTGAGGATGACCCCACGCCTACACATGCGCCAAAAGTGTCAATGTACATATTATGTACAGCTTTACCAAATCCCAAAGAAGCTTCCGTTTGATCATGAACAGAGATTGTTATTGGAAGGATTCATATTGCAAGTGGATCTTGCTAAAATGAGTATCATGCAGAAGGCTCTCAACAACATGCCATTTTCACAAATCCTGATGTCAGCTTTACCATGCAACGAGAAAGCAGCAAAGCGGAAGTGGGCTGTTGATGGGACAGTGTGGTATACGGAAAAAGAGAACAAAGAACTGAATTTTTCCACCAAGAGTCAAGTAGCAGGTGGTGATCAATGGACATCAGCAGCAGTGAGAAACAGCAACCCTATTTCTCTCCTGTCCTTTGACGATTTTCTTGAAGATGTGGGTATCGAGAAATTATTTTCCAATGAGCCCTCCTCCAGCCCTGTGCAAGAACAGAGCTCTGAGCTGGAGCTGGAGAGAAGCACCCTCCCAATCTTCTCTTTCAGCTCTCCTGATTTAAATGTGGAGAAAGAAGAAACAGAACCTCAAATTGACCATGGTGGATCAAGAAATCAACCAATACTTATTGACGACGGCGATGATGATGGAGGTGGTGGTGCTGATCTTGATGGCTGCTGTGGTAGTGGCTATACAGTCAGCTGCCAGTTGGGGGAAACTGTTGTTGCTAGTGAACCTGTGAATGTTCTTGGCCAGAGAATTGGTTACAGACTCCGGCGTGGAATCCGTGGATCAGTTGCTGCTGCTGCTGCTTCTTCTGGAAATGGACAAGTCAATGGTAGCAATGACAGGGTTGTTGTCAGTGGTCGATCTGCCAATGCAGGTGCAGATAGATTTGGGGATGTGGCAAGCAATGAAATGGAATTAGATGGTGGTAGTAATGGCAACAGAGCGAGCTTTGCAATCAGGGGAGGAGAAGTTGCTGTCAAATCCAGGAGGAAGGGATGTAGCAATGAAGTCCCCAATGCATGTTGTGGTGGTGGCCAGGGAGGCACCTGGCAGTATACTAGTAGTGGAGTGGTGGCAGCTCCTGCAAAATCAGCAACTGGCCTCAGCAATGTGATTACCAGTGGCTGTTGGAAAAACCATCATAGTATCAGGGCAACAACCATTGCTGATGAGTCTGAAAATGAATGCATCCATGATCTTGGTGGTGATGGCAGTAGCAACAGAGTCAGCCGGGGAACCACCCGAGGAGGAACAGTTGTTCCAGGAGAATCCCGGAGTGGGTCCAGTTGTAAAGATCATAGTAAGAACAAGGCCACAAACAGAGACATGATTGCCCACAGTAACTGCATGGAAAGTCCAAAAGCCACTGAAGGAAACCCCTGTGACAACAGTGGCATCAAAGTTAGTGAAGTCAGGAACAGAAATATGGGATCACAGGTTGTTGGTGATTGTGTCAGAGAAGTAACCCAAAATGACAATAGTGAACGTGGGAGGTCTGGAAATGATCTGTACTCTACTCCTTCTGTTGTTGTTTATCGGGAAGATGAGGAGCAAGAGATAGATCGGAAGACTGCTGTCACTGACCATTTCGACCTTGGTACAAGCTGTGATAGCTCTGATTCTGATGACTATAGAGAACGCTCGACCCGAAAGGAGCTTTATGCAAGGAAATCCCGTCATCTTCGTCCCCTATTGAGGCAAAATTTCAAGCGGAGGAGAGCTTGTAATAATGGTTCTTCTGCTGGTACACATCTTCAGGTTAAGACAACAAAGGTGAAGAAGCGGAAACCTCGTATTTTGGCAGAATCTGTTCCCAATGATGATGATGGTGATTGTATGGAGGATGCTGATTTTTCTGCCTTGTGGGAACATCCAAAAAAGGAGATCAATGCTTCCATGTGTTATCCTCTGCAGCATGCCAAAGTCAAACCAGCAAATCCCAGTCTTGCAGTAGCTGCTGCCCCTGATGATGATTCAGAGGATGCAGATTTGGCTGCTTTTTTGGAATGTTCGATAGCAGAGGAGATTGATGCTACAATGTGTAATCCTCCTCCTCCTCAACAGCTGATGAACAATGTAAAACCATCAGATCCACTTCTGGCAAAACCTGCGCCTGCTGATGATGCAGATAGCACAGAGGATGCTCACTTAGCAGCTTTTTTGGAAGACTTGATAGGAGAGGAGGTTGATACACCACAGTGTAACCTTCCTGAGCAGTGTACAAAAGTTGATCCTGCTACAAAGGCGAAGAGTCTAAGAAGGTTTCAGAAAGCAAACTCTAGAGGCGAGCACTTGTTCCGCCGTAAAAAATTGAAACAGAAGGATGTGGTGGTGAAGAAACTTGTCCCAAAGACAATGAAAACTATCATACTAGACAATGAAAAATTTGTCCGTGTTTATAAGGAGGAAGTTTTGAATTCAATGCTGGAGCAGGCAGACATTGTCAAGGATGATGATCCTCCGGTGAGTCTTGGGATGATGGGACTCGAGCATTTTGCAGAAGATCTTGAGGATTTACTGGTGACAGAGTGTGCTCAGAACAAAGACCAGACAAGACTGAAGACCAAAGGAGGAGTTTTTCCGCAGGTCAGTCAGTTTTTTCCACACAAACTGTCGACCCACTTGCATGCTTTTGTTTAGGTTCATGGGTCTAGCAGATTATGGTGTCTTGCACTACCTCTTGCATGCTGGATTGTCACATGGGTATGGTTGCATCTGTAATAGAGGATGATAAACCCTAAACCCATCCATCACCACTATCTGCAAGGTTCTTATTCATCAAGCCATGGAACTATGTTTAGTAATATTGCAGGAGGACCACCTCTTGAAGAAGTTGATGTTCGGGGTCGTTTGTGGGTAATTGCAGGTGGTAATGTTTGTGGACACAGGTAGCAGAGGAGATTCACAGATTCTAACAGGATGGTCCTTAGAGTCACAGGGAACTGCTCAGGTTCATAAAATTCATTGTCCAAAATCCCAAAGGTTTAGGGTTTGGGGTTTAAACCCAAACCCTAAACCCTAAACCTGAATCCCTTCTAACTGTTTTTGGGTTCAGTTCGGTTCAGTTTTCGCACTAATTATGGAAAAGCTAACCAAAAACTGTAGGAGAATCGGAAACGGCGTCAGTTTGAGGGAGTTGCTCCACGATCTAAGAAGCAACAAGCCACAAAAGAAGTGACATACATAGATTTGTTCAAGACAATTCCTGAGGACAATGTGGATGATGACAATGTGAATGTTCCACAAAGCCCAGAAAGATGTTGTCTTCTTCCAGGGTGGAACCCGCTTATGGAACAATGGGGTCCTGAAAGTACAGTGATGCCAGCAACCAAAGCAGAGGATGTCAGAGTACAAGATGCATGGGAGGATATGCGGATGGCATTGGAAAGTGAAGCTATGGAAGCCAGAAGTAAGGTACGTAACACATTGCCAGCAGCACTATGGATGGATGGTGCACACAGGAAGAACAGCAGTTTAACAACATCTCTGCACTTGGGAGCTGTGGTTTCAGGTCTTTTGATTAGTCCATGTTCCAGACAGAGGGGTGTTCAGAGTTTTGTGGTTACAGTCAAGGTGAGGAGGGTACTGGGATTTGTTAGCTAGAAGAAGAAGAAACTTTGCTGTCAAGATGAAATCTGTATCTGAAATGTTTGTATGTGCTCATGTGGATTTGATGTTTGTAGGGAGGAGGTGTGCAATCAGGGAAGAAGGAACAGCAGCAGGAGGGTCCTATTGACTGTGTCACCAAGTGCAGGAATCCTGATGGATCTGAGAGTGATGCAAAGCATGTGTTCTTGTTCGACCATGAGTCAGGGCTGGTCTGCCAAGTGTGTGGCCTGCTGGGACTCAAGATCGCAAACATGGTTGAACGTGATGTAAGGACTCAAACTTTGTTTTTCTGAAGTACTCTGTCGTGTACTTACCTACTGGATGAGTGTCTTTGCAAGGCTTGCAAACACTCCATGAGCTTAGAACAACTCCACCAGTGCTCAGTATGTGACCCTGCAAATTAAAATTGGATGAAGAAAATTCAAAACATGCCAATTTGGTTCAGCAAAATGGTTTTGGCCCAGCATTTTTGCACAATTTGCTGATACTGGTAAAAGGCACAACAAAGCCCAACACCTGCCGGAGAAGAGTGTAATAAATATGATCTGACTGGTGCTCCCTGTTTCTGATTGGTGAGTCATAATAATTGGTCCAGGTGGTTTTTTTTGTAGTCTCTCACCTATTTGCAGTCCCAGTTTTAGTTTTATGGGTGGGGTTGAAAAAAAGGAAATAATTAAAACTTGGATGTGAGAAATATTTTTGCAGGGTCAAATACTGACCACTGCTGGAGATGCTCATACTATCAATGACAGTAACTTCTGTTGTGACCCAGTTACTATACACACACTGTCTGGAGTGGCAAAGTAACCTGTAGTTTGTTTGTGCTATGCTGCAAAAGACTGTGTATGTAGAAAATTGTTAACTTGTTTATGTGATGTGTGCAGATGCCTCAAAGACTGACAATTGCTCGAGATGCTCGAGATGACAGTGAAGTGGATGGGTCAGACCTCGACAACCTTGACACCTTTCATGGCTGGGATTCTGACACTGATGAGCTGGGAGATTGCAGGGATCATCATGGTCCTGGAATGACTGAAATTTCACTTTTTGATGCAATCCCTGAGTTGGAAAAGTACATGCAGAAGCATCAGAAAGAGGGGTTTCAGTTCCTTTGGCGGAACCTGGCAGGATTGGGTCCTGGAGGGTTGACGACAGAGATAGGGGGTTGTGTTCTCTCACATGCTCCAGGCACAGGGAAGACTTTTCTGATCATCAGCTTCTTGCAAAGCTATATGAGTGCAAACCCAAACTGTCGGCCTCTTATCATTGCTCCCAAAATCATGCTTCAGCCTTGGGAACAGGAGTTCCGGAAATGGAATGTTGACATTCCTGTATATATTCTCAACCGGGCTTCTGAATATGGACGTCAGCTTGTCAAGGAACATGAGAAGGATGGACAGCTGCACCTTGTGGGTGGAACAACACGAAGGAAAACAGACAACAGTCGCCTGGTAAGCAAGCAACCATTGCACAAGTTTGGTCTGACAAGTTACTGCAAGAAAATGAATGGGTGGAGTTTCTTGAAAGTAATACTAGAAAATAGGAGAGACCATTTGAGTTTACTTCCTCATGTCTTTTTTGTCTTTTTTGTCTTTTTCATGTTGATGTGTACTTTGGCAAATGAGCAGGCAACGCTTTGGGAATGGCGTCAAAATCCAAGTGTGCTGGTTGTGAGTTATGCCATGTTTACATCACTCACTGATGATGCAAACCACTCACTAGAACGTGCCACAATCCGGCAAAACCTTCTGGAGGCAAGCAACATGTTGATATTGGATGAGGGGCATTTTGCACGTAACCGAAAAGCCAAAGTGAGGAAGGCGCTTATGCTTGTTAAAACAAAGAAGCGAGTGCTCTTATCTGGCACCCTTTTTCAGAACAATTTTGAGGAGCTGTTCACCACTCTCTACCTCGTGCGGCCCCGATTTGTTGAAACCTTTTCCGAATTGGGTGGAAACGATTCTATTGTCCAGGTAGTGAGTGCTCCCCTCTTCTCTTGGTCTGGCTGCACTTAGAGTCAGTGCTTTCTTTGCTTGATTTTTTCTTGCTCACAAATGTAAAGGACCCTTGTCAATTGCAATTGCTGAGAAGAAGGGCAAGGGTCAAAACTTCTCTGTTTCCCAATAATGTATCTTCTTCAATTTGAAACTATGTCTGCAGGAAATCAAGGCTGGCATTGAGAACAGTGGATCTGATCCCTTGGCGGGGATGGATGGTGCAACAAAAGTGGCAGAAGCAATAGCCAGGCGGATGTTCATTGATGAGGTTGGGAACAAGATTGAGAGTGGGCAAAGACGGAATGGCAGCTCTGAATCATTAGCCCGAGGTCTGGAACAACTTCAGAAGCTGACAAGTGGCTTTGTGCACCATTATACTGGGGATGTTTTACGCAGCCTTCCACCACTACGGGACTTTTCAATTCTGCTTCAGCCGACACCCCTCCAAGACAGAATGCTCCAAGAATTGGCAGTACAGTTACGGCATACAGTATTAGAGCAAGAAACAATCATGTCCCTCGTATGTATCCATCCATTTCTTTTCTCAGGATCTAAAGTCTCAAAAATCGTAAGCAACATTTTGCCACCTTCGGACATGGAGGAGGTCATGACCAACAGGGACCCTGCAGCAGGGGTGAAGACAAACTTTGTTCTCAATCTCCTTAGGCTTCTTCAGACAGGCACATCATCAGGTAGTGAGAAAATGCTCATTTTCAGTCAGAATTTGGGGCCGCTTCTGCTCTTACAAGAGATGTTCCTGACTGAATTTGGATGGAGGAAAGAGACAGATTTTCTGCAGCTTGATGGCCAACTCAGATTAACAGATCGACTAAGCATTATTGAGCGATTTAACAATCCTATGAGTGGAGTGCGGGTTTTGCTTGCATCGACAAAAGCTTGTGGGGAAGGAATTACCCTAACAGGAGCTTCTCGGGTAGTTTTCATGGATGTGTTGTGGAACCCAGCAGTTATCAGACAAGCAATCAGCCGAGCATTTCGGCTAGGGCAGAAGAAGATAGTCTATGTCTACAGGCTTGTTGTCTCAGGTACTACTGATCTGAGCCAGAGTGCTGTATATTTTCAGGTGTTCTTTTTCTGGTATTTTTTCTTTGTGTTCCATGCACACTTTGTCAGATCGACTTCTGCATGGGTAGTCAGATTAGATAATTGATGACAAAAATAAATTTGAATAATTTAATCAGGGCTTAGTGTATTATAGGGCTTGTAACATCTTATGGCTACGATCTAGCATATGACATCAACTAGGAACTTTGTCATCAGGCTGTTATGAGGAACGCAAGTACCGGAAAATGGTTTGGAAGGATTGGATGTCACAAGCAATTTTCAACTCCCGTGAGAGCAGAGGAGGAGGAAATCAGGAGGGTGAAGCGGCAGTCATGGAAAAGGCAGCAGCAGCTACGTCTTCCCATGAACCTCCAAAGCATTGTTTATGGGAAGTTACAGGGGACTCTTGCAAGGATGTGCTGCTGAAGGAGCTTTTGCGCCAGGATCATTTATCAACCTTACAAGGGTTCAAGCGTGTGTTCCGGCATGAAGGCATGTTTGATAATGATTATGAACAAGGGAACAAGGGAATGGATGCATCAGATTGGCTTCGAGGGGATGACGGTGCTGGTGACTCATTTGATGTTGAATTGGATGACAGTGGGAGCGATGAAGACAGCATGGATGGTGATAACTTGGAAGATGAAGATGACCGTGTCCCACTTCATCAGTTCTTGTGCTCAGCACGGGATAAAGCTTTGGCCAACCCTTTCCTACTGGGTGATGATGCATCTCAGCCAACACGGCGATGAAGGAATGAGTTATGGTTTTCGGCCCAAAAATAATCCAGGAACAAAAAGAGGTGAAGTTCCAGAAATCCCGAGAGAGGTGAAGAAGCTAAGAATCATGAATTGGAAACGCAAACAAAAATCAGCAAAACATGAAACTAGGTTTGTAAATTTGTTGAAGAAAAAAAACATGGAACAAACATTGTAAAGACATAAAATTGACAAGGGGAAAGCCAAAAAAAATATGGTTTTTTGAGAAGAGCTTGTTGGAGCTTAAACTAGGATACTATTTAACTTTTTTCCTCAATTCAAAGCTACGTTGCTTGTTGAGTGCTAGTTAAAACATTATGACCAGCCAACTGAGTCTTCCCTTTTGCTTCCAGAAATGCAAGAGATAAACCGAGGACCCAGAATTTTACAGAATTGTTTGTGGGCGAAATTTTTTGAGCAGATTATTTACTTCCCTTCTTCTATGCACCACCTGCTGATGAACAAAGAAACTCAGTGGGGGGAAAAGAAGAGTAATGGCAGTTAAGTCACTGCTCTTCATCATGATGGAAGAACTGATCTCTGACATTTTTTGAGTGTAATTCAGAAGGTTACCAACATTACTCATTCTTTTTGTGGTCAGTTTTGTTATTTTTTGACACTATGTGTGGCTACCTTCAAAATATTTTTTTGTGGAGTGTTATTTTTTTGACACAATGCTCATTGCTTGGTTACCTTCAAAGTATTTGTTATGGAGCTTATTGTGCAATTTCATAGGTAATCTTTTTTGGGGAGGGGATTTCCCTGGCTTGGACTGTCAGCTAGCTAGTATTGTCCTGATTTGCTTGGAAGATAACAGTGGAACTGCCTGGGCCCCTTGACAATTGCTCCTTTTATTACTCAATTGAGATTTTTCCATCAAAAGCCCCTTTTAACATCCAGTGAGGTTAGACAATTTTTGGTACTGAGGTCAGAAACAATGCAGGTAGGTTAAGAGTCATCATTTTCAGGTTCTACATTTTAAGTACAGCCCAAAGTCAATCTCTCCTACCTAAAATATTAGCATTAGTGTGCAATTATTGTCACTTTCCTCAGAAACTCTGCAATTAGTTGGACTAAATGAGTATAATTTGTGAAAGCTTGGACTTCATTAGTAGATCTGTGCACCCATTATGCAACAACACAGTTCATTTTGGTCCCGCATTTACTGCAACAAAGATGCAGAGTTCACATTGGTCCCACATGCATTGAGGGATGATTGCTGGTTGTGAGTGTGAACTGAGAGTTCAATTTCTGAGAAGTCATGGAACATTTCCAATTTTAGCTGTTGCTTATGTGAACTTGCCATAAGTGGCAGAGCCATTAGGCAATGAGCTGCTTGATTTTAAAGAATAAAGGGTCAGACCCATTAGTCAGGGGGTTGTCACTTCTGTTTGAAGTTCTTCTTTTGGTAGAAAAGGCCTCATGATTCAATTTGGAAGGTGGTAATATTCTTCTGTCAGAGAGTGGCAAAAAGCAATATTTATTTATATATGTAATTAAAAAAATTCTGCACTTCAAGATTGCATGCAAGCTTTGGCATCTAATCATGTGGTGATCAATATGATTTTGTGGATTCCCATTTTCAATTCGATTCAATTCAATGATGGAAAATTTCTTTAGATCACTCATGCCCTATACCTACCTACTGCCCCTCCCCCAACCACCTACAACCTCTCTTGATCCCTTCCAACATTATGCTTCTTCCATTACGACAATCTTCATGAACTTCTTTCATAGATGCTTCATAAACTTTTCCAAATTGAAGCATAAATGTGAAAATGTGAGTCCTTTGATTACTTGTTCCATTACACCAATCAATCACCATGGAATTTTTTCAGATGTGAAACATTTTTCGAGTTCACATATTAATTAAGCTTCTTGCATTACAACAATTTCTCCCTGGACTCTTTTCCATGGAAACATTTTTCTCACATTATGCTTCTTCAATATACATGGACAAGTTATTTCATGTCTTTACACTGCACAGATCTAGCCTTCTTTGCTCAGACAACATGCTGTCACCAGAACTCAGTCCAGTTTTATGTACTGCCATCAGACTGCAGGCCACTAACATATCAGCAACTCTGGAACCGCTGCTCCAGACTACAACTACTATAGTTACTGTCGAACCTTGTGCATTAAATGCCGAGTCTCTGCATTTCATACTGAGGTTCCTGGCCAAAGTGCTCGACTCTTAATTAATGTAAAGTTCTTTATTATAATCATTTTTCTGTGTTAATTTCCACCTCCCTCATGCCGGCAGATGCTCAAAATCGTCTCCCGTTTTCAGCAGATATCAGGGCTGTGAAAGAAACATATTGTAAGATATGACAGGAAAGATGAAGGATAAAAAATAGTCATAATATCTTCATAGAGAGGGAGGTTTGAACCAGTGTTGAGTGGGTACCAAGTTGGAACTCTAGTATATACTCTGGCACTTCTATAAAAAAAAACAGACCAAATTGGTATAACTTTGAGGGAATACCAGCCTCAAATCATTGTTTATGTGGTAAGCACTTGAGGTGATGGGTGCAAACATGATAACATGAGTCAACCCTGCACTTGTCATATTATTGCAATGAACTTGTTTTGGGTGCATGTATGATATAGTGGCTCATTTCAATCAAATACAACATTCCATACAAGTTCTTAGCAATTTTTTAAAAAGTGTTCAAATGTATATGGTTGTTATTTTTCAAAAAACATTATTTTATTTAATTTATCACTGAATGTTTATTCATCTATGAAATTTTTAAACTTAGGCCAAAACTAATCTCAAAACATGTTGATATCATTTGCTACGATAGATACAACTTGAAAAGAAATTCGTATGAATAATGGGTGAATTTTTTTTTAAGTGTATCACATAGGATAAAAGAGATTTAGTCTTTCTTGCAGTTTTTTTTTTATCTTATATTTTGATCCTTATAAAAAGCTATGAATCAAAAGTTGTTAAATATTTTTAAAAGACTATATTTTAAATCATTATAATTTTAAATTTCATCATGATCATTCATAAATGTTTTTTTACATGATAAAAAAGCATTAAGTAAAAAAGATAGAAATGAGTGACACTATGACAAAATTTTGGTACACCTTAAAAAATTTGGACTTTAAAAACACAACTAAATTTTTTAAAAAAAATGTTGTTATGCAAAAAAACATTTGAGAAATTTTTAATTTTTTTGACTTTTCAAAAGTTTATAACTATAATTTGATTAAGGTTTTAAAAAAAAAAAATCAAACTTGACTTCATTATTTCATTCTTCAACACATATAAAAATATAAAAATTATAAATAATTTGGAATGAAATTTTATATGAGTATTTTTATTTTTTGATATTCAATTAGTCAATTAAATTTATATATTTGAATTAAAAAAATTCTTCTACTAACAATGAATGCATTATTTTTTTAAAACAATTATACAAATGTGTTTATAATCTAGTTGTTAGTTTAGAATCAATTGTTGATTGACAAATTTAAAATTATGTTATTCATTATAAGCATTTAAACACAATGCATCGTACAAAAATTATCATTGTGATTCCAAAAATGATCCATGTTAACTTGCATTCACCTTTTTGATTATTTAAAAAAGAATGTGAATGCTTGCAAAGACAATGTGATAGATTATGATTGATTATATAAGAAAATGATAAAAAAAAATACTCATTTTTTGATAATGACATTTCATATATTATTATGTAATGGTGTAAATAAAATTTATACATGATTATGTCATTTTGAAAGCACTTTAAATCTTTAAAAAATAAAAACAACAACAACAACATTGTTATAGTGTTTTATGTGTGTTTCTCAATATATTAGATACTCATTGCATTCAATTCAAATTATCTCACATGTTTTCATAATCTATTAAATATATATCTTGTAAAACTATTTTAAATATTACAACATTAGTACAATTTTTAACACTAAAATATGAAAAATCAAACACTTGTTACTCTTGTTGGAACTCCTATAGTTGTGCAACTCCTATAGTTGTGACTACACGCTAATATCAATTTTACACCACAGCTATAGTGATCTCAATGTGAGTTACATACTCACCACAGATACGTCAAAAAATTGCCTTGGACTCTCTTACTACGAAGACAAGGCTGGTATGAAAGTTTGAAAAAAAAAAATCCAATACAAGTACCAAGTTGGTGTGAAAACTTTCTAAAAGATTTGCTACCAGTACCACCTAGTGTGTTCAAAAGTTGATCCCAACCGAACATTGGTTTGAACTTTGAAGCCTCTAACATCAGCCACCGGTTTACCTGGTCCTTAGCGTCGGCTCTCTAGTTCCTCAGCTCCATTGCCTTGAACCGCTAGAGGTTCTCAGCTCGCTCAAAGCTCGCTTATCACATAAAACACATATGTGTGGGATGGTAAGTAAAGCTGCTGGTGGGCCTGGTGCCTCCAGTATCTTGTATGTAAGAAGATGCAGAACTCAAAGAGTTGGGCCTAGCCAAGTTGCTTCACTCTTGTAAAAACACTGCACCAAGCACACACATCTCTAGGTATATTCCATCTTACAACTTCCAGTTCCGGCAGCAATATCAGCGGCGAGCGCAAACTATCTATCTGATGCTGATTAGAGTTAGGCAGCACACATGAGACAATTGTAACAAGCGTCTCGTCGCATAATGGCTCTGCCCTCTAAATGACATCTTTCAAGGACGATAAATATTCAACATACTAGATTGGAAACAACACATGGTGGGTTAGCATGGTGAAGCCCAAGTGGATGCTCCAGTACTTATGAGTGAAATCTTTCTATCATGGACCTCCACATGACCTTCTAATGTACAGGGATACCAAAGTTTGGCCCGTTTCTGGATGCATCACAATGTCTCTAACCCTGAAGGGCTGAGTCCATAAACGACCTAGAAAAAAGTTCAAAAGTTGTAGAGGATAGCTGCACCTTGTGCGGCAGAATAGTGGCTGGCGAAGCTAGTTCTGCATTTGCACACCTTGCAGCCATCTCATTCAAGATTGACAATCTTCAGTGTCGTCGTGCTGCGTGCAGCCAGCTTCTTCATGCTCTTTCATAGGCGAAAATTACCAGTTCAATCAGGCCTGCAAAATTGTGACTGATAATTGGATTAGGGTGGTCATCAAAATGAGAGACTAAAGTAGACTTATGGAAAACTTCATGTTGATACAGAATCTGTTGTTCTACGATCCTGACATTTTGAGCCTAAAGATTGGACATCATACTCCTGAAATGCTCAATTACAACCCCGAATATATACGGACCGTAAGAAACAGCAAGTTTGCATCTCATAGCATCATATTCTTGCATCACATTCCTAAGTATTGGACAAGCTAAGCTCTGCACAGCTTTGTGTGAAGAAATAGAGAAAAGCCAAATAGATTTATATTACGATGATGTATTTTAGGATCAGATCCGAACCGAGAAGTTGTTGGTCTGTAAACATAATGATCAATGGATCATCATAAACCGAGCAAGAGGCGCTGCATCTGCTATATACCTGGAACACGAATGTTCACTGCACATTAATTCCGGCTCCTTAGGACGAGAAAAGAGTGAAGCAGCATATGGAGCTTCCGGCGGCAGATCATCGACAACATATATAGTCCATTCAGGGATTGAGTGCAATTAGCCTCAAGGTTTCTTCTTCCAAGATGTTCAACATTTCCGGATCATAGCTGCGCCAAGTACTACTACACACGCAGCAGAGAAAGCTCCTGCGCATTCTAGTCACAGATATTAGTATCCATATCATGAATACTTAAGACTAAATCACTACCTTGGCCACATATTTTGCGGTGGATTCAGTCTACTATTTTCAAGATCGCTCTCAAAGACAAGGGCAAAGACGATCGACTTCAATTGGTCAGCATCTCGCAACAACATAAAGCTGCTAATGATGTGCAGTTGAGATCAACTCGCAAACAAAGGAAGACATTCAAGCTCTTAGTAACAGGATGGATTCACTGTATATAGCGATCATCGCCGTCAGAGGTACTTTGCTCCGCTTCCCGGTAGGTAATGAAGCTTCAGATCTACGTCGGCTGGCGTTATTGTGTTGAATAGCGGAAACTAAGGATTGCTCACGTACCTAGAGTCGAAGCCATTCTCTCTTAATGAGCTTGTGCAGGTCTGGGCTCAGATAACACGCTGAATCTACTGCCTTACTCCGCAGGACGTGATCGTCTATCATCGCGCACTCTGCATGCAACAATCTCTTAATGCATTATCAGTTTGTATAACTACGCCGGGACTACAGCTATGTACTAGTTGTCACATGATCTGAAAGCTTTGAAATGAAGAGAAACAGTAGAATGATGCGGATCCAAGTACACAAGTGACCTTGCAGAATGATATTGTACAGGGCCTTGCTTCGTACGCTGCTCTGGCATCACCACGGAACAGCAGCGTCAAAGAAGAAGGTTGTAAACTCGTCATGACCGACCTAGTTCAATCGCTTAATCCAGGAAGAATTATACATGTATGATACAATTCTCTTCTCCAGGTTTATGATACAGACTCCTCTTTTGCCGGAGAAGGAGCAAATGAAGAATCTGCATCATAAACTAGACCAAGAAAATCTCAAATCGCGAAACATCGATGATTGCCACATGAGGATCTTCATCTCAGGAACTGCTCAAGTATCTAGAACGATAAAATTGTCTGTCGAGCACATGATCGCTCCTCCTGCCAGCGTCCTGATTGTCGCCGAGGAAGAAGGACTAATAATTATGAGACTGCACGTCCTGGAGCTGGTTCTGAATTTTCGGGGCTGCAGAACGTTCTGATATAGGTGTGCGGCCGTGCGGCGTGCCCGGCCTATGCCAACTTCCAAACCTGCCAATTCAACGACATGCATGCCGGGCTGAGCTGCTTTACAGTGCTTTCAGACCGACGACGACGACGACGACAGGCCGGGCTAATTCTGTGCGGAAAGAATCACCAAAGGTCTCCCAAAAAGGCAACCAGTCCCTTGTCTTCTTGCAGCCTATAATAGTATGGATCCGGGGGCCCTTCCTTCACTTTCCAACACTAGACTCCAAAGTTCTCACATACCTTCCCCAGCCACGCGTTCCCCGCTTTTTTTACAGCACAAAAACTCTGACCAGTGAAAGAAACTTAAACAAAGATGAAAGGAATTACAAGTGCACAATAGTCAAGAATCAATCAAAAAGGAGATTAGAGTACGCACTAATAGATCAACATACGAAAGGTGCGGGCTCCGCCATGTCGACCTGCTGCACACAATGGTCTTGGACCAGCTTCACGTATTTGGGGGGCTTTCTTGTCCTCGTCTTGCTATTAGTCGCTCGCTATGGAAAGGCAATGGAGATCCTGCAGGGAAAGAGTACATGAACGACAGGCATAAAATTATTTTGTTCGTTTTTGTGGTGCGCTAAATCAAATAAAAAAGCTGCCGCACACAATGAGACTAGAAATCCTCGAAATCCGTCTCTCCGCTGGCCGCTTTTGTTCATCATTCCAGCTAGACTTTTGTCGCCACATCCTCGTCTCTGGCAATCGCTCTCTCGTGTGCGCTCCCTTCCGCGCGCATGTGCGTCTCGCCTTCCTCCTCTGCATACGAAATGTCGCGAACTGAGAAGGGTAGGTCCGGCCCTCGCTCCCTCCCTCCTCCCCCTCCCCCCACCAAAACCCGTTTATACCGAATGCCTTGGGTGAACCAGGCACCTACACTATGGTAAAAAAGCCTCAAATTTTTTAGGTTCCTCCTAACTATGGTCAATATCTGGTCCTCTGACTAAATCAGGGTCTCTGGGTCCAACCCTAACATTTCCTGGATTATATATGGCCACTAGGAGGCCTCAATTAAGTAGGTGTGCTTGTCCAAACTTAATATTTCCTGGTTTAAATATGGCCACTATAATGCCTCACTCAAGAAATAAAGCAGTGTAGGGTAGTAAGTCAGAGTCTTGTTCCGTCAGGCTGCTCTGATCACAGTTGCACACACACACTCTCGTCACAGCTGCACACAGGGTGCTATGCTATCACATAGTTACACACAGTGTGCTGTGATCACAACCACCTAATGGAAAGCCACTTACATAGTAGGCCTTGTTTCTGATGATGATGAAACCCTGCCAAACTTTATGAAAAGAAGGCACCCAAGAAAGGGAGAGAGAAAGAAACAAGGTGCAAGGACTAAAGTCCAGGCAAGCAATCAGCCCAAAAAAAGGCAGGCCACTAGGGGGAAAGGGAACCACTAAGAACGGAACCCTCCTCTAGTTGCATGAAGCATATCAACTAAAGAAAGGGGAGGACAGTCACTCCTGTTTCTTGTTGTGTAGATAGTCACTTTCTGTTGGAGATGCTCCAACTGCTTCAAAATATGCAGTTAATCAATGTTGGGGACTTTGGGAACATGTTCCCATGAACCAAAAGTAGATGTCATTTTGTGGTGCATCCCAGTTTGACTCACATCTATCACAATTCCTGCATTTGATCAATGCTTGACCAGTAGAGCTATGAGGTGACTGGGAGCACAGATAGCTAAAGCAAAATTTGGAAAGCTGCTGTGATCACAAAATCTGCAATCACAGTACCCTAATGGAAAGATGCCCTGAGTGCGAGTTCACCATGATCAAAACAAATGGGACAAAATTTCAAAGAGCCAATTTTGTGTCTAGAAGTAGGGTGGGGCTTTAGGATGAGGCAATAGTTGAGTCTGGCATGTGGCGTCACATTTTTGGACTTTCCTCAACTTGTGGGCTTTATGCATTGTGGCAAACATATTATCATGAACTCAAACACATGTACACTAATGCCTTAGCATGATGGCATTGCACCTTGCGAACAAGGGCAGAGCCCTCGGTCAAGGGTGTAATGTACAATACCTTGCTCAGTACACATTACCCAGCATGATAATCGAGAAATAATGAGGGGGTTGGAGAGAGGGGGACCGGGGGCTCCTGCTATACAATGGAAGGGCCCACACTCTTGAGGTTACTATGCAGATGCTGATCACAAGGCATAAGAAGGTAATGAATTTTATGTTTACTTGTTAAGAGTGAGAGGAACTTATATTTACAAGTAGGCATAATTTTCAACTCACTCTTCCAAGTAGGTGCAAGATCCCTCCAAGAAAAGAGAATGGAATAAGAAATAGATGTTTCTCACACCTACTCATTAAGAGAGAGAGATCTTACACCTATAAAGATGCATGATTTTCCTTTCACTATTTAGGAATATGAATCAGATCCCTTATAGGGAGGGGTTTTGGTACCTACTAATCATTAAGAGCGAGAGGGATCTCACACCTAAAAATAGGCATAATTACCCTCCCACTCTTTAGGAATAAGCATCAGATCCCTTTTAGAAAAGAGAAGGGATATTCATAGATATTGGGTGCCCTTAGAATACCCTCCAAATCTCAATGATGTGAGCTTGCATGACTTTATTCCAAAAAAAAGGGAGGGGAGTGTGGTGGGGACAAAATAAGAGGAAGAAAACGTGGAGAAAAAAGGACATATAATGATCTGAACTTAATTACTAAGTTCAACTCTCAATGATCTAGAGCTCAAGGTGTAAGCACATGTAACTTGTAGTACACCCCCCTAGACTAATACCCCCAAGGAGAAAGGAAAGAAAAGCCAAATTTTCCTTCTTTATTTTGAGCAAACGTCTATAAAACCACACATTATGATAACGCCCGAGAAAACATTTTCTTGGGCGATTTTTCACATTTCTTTAACTTGAAAAATATTATTTTGACACATACAAAAAGATTTTTGTGAAAAAAGTCCCTAATTTGCCAGAGTTCCCATAAAGAAAAAAAATGCCAGATTACTGCAACAGGTTGCAGCATGTTGTCAAAATATTGAATCATTCATCAAATTTCTACTTTCACATCTGGTCTATGGCCAAATTTGACTAAATCTTATTGTGGATGATCACCAATTTGGCTACCTCACAAAACTGAAGTTTTTAAGAAAAAAGAAAGAGAAAGTAAGAACGTGATGCTAATACATCATTTGTTTTAGAAAAAGATATTCCTAAAATTTTACAAACACGTAGACTAATCAAATTAATTAATACTCTACCTCATATTTATGTGTTCCAGGACAATTTTGAAGGAGACTCATTTGACACACTATGAAAGAGGGTAAAAACATTTATTACATATAAATTGGACATTTACAAAAATGCCTTTTTAATTTTGAATGCCAAAATATCTTACACTCTGCAATTCATAAAATAGACACTAAAAGCATCATAATAGCTATTAGCCAACGGTTGTCTTTAATCCTGACCTTTGGAGTTTCCATAATTTCCAGACCAGAAAAATGCAAAAATATTGCCATAGGCTGAGAATGCATGCTGCAAATGATGCATAAAGCCCTAGGGTGGGTCCTAAAGCCCTGGGGTGGGGGACATTCTCAAAATGCTGGGCTGCTGGACTATGGCCTTGTTCGTAGGCCTTTTTATTTTTTGGGAATTTCCAAAAAAGCCACCCTAGGGCTTTACCTGCAACACTTTCCCTCAAAGTTCTCCTGCAAGGGGCTGAGTGGTTTTCAGTAATACTCTCATGGGCTGTTTTTTCTGCTGTAGGGTAAAGCCAAAGGGTGCCAGAATTCCCAAAAAGTGGGGCATGCGACAAGGCAGTAGCTGAGTCTGGCCCAAGGGGGTGGGCCTTACCCACCATAAAGCACCAGAAGGACTTTATCATAACCTAAACATATGCAAAACACAAGGACGTAAATAAGAGTGGGAGGAATCTTATGCCTACCTAAACAACTCCCTTTTTTATTTCTTTGTGAATTTTGAGGGATGTCCCCAAGCAGAAGAACCCCAGTGCGTTGTGCCTGGGGTGCTCCTCAGTTTTGTATGTTCCCATGTTCCCATGGAAATATTTCTTTTCTATAAAAGAAAGTTGTTTACATAAGGGAGGAATGGGAGGTTCCTGTACTCATGCATTCTCCTGAGGTTTGGGAACACCCTTGGGATCATGCCCTCGGGTGGCCCTCCCTCAAGAGAACACACTCATATGAGAGCCTCCCTTGCAACTAAAAGAATGGGGGGGATGTTACACCTACAAGTAGGTATAAGCCCCTAAGATTTTTCCTCTTTTCTAGGAGGTTTATTTAAGGAAATAAGGTGCCCTCTCAATACACTACAAGTTTTCTCAAAGTGGTCTACACTGCAATACTTGGTTGTAATGGTTACAGTAGTGGAATCGAACCCAGAATCACTTGCAAAGTGGCCCTGCATCATGATTCACACATATTTGGAATACGGGCTTTTGAGTTTCTGATAGTACACATGAATGTAAATAACTCCAAAATAAGATACTTAAGGTATCAATCCGTACTAAGTTTGTTTGAAACAAAATGGAACATTGTCATCGGATCAAGTCAAATCTCTTACCGTACCATGTGACACCCCACCCCTAACCAACGAAAAGAAAATGAAATTCGTATATTGGCTATAGCATTACATTTTGTCCTCACTTTCACACCAAGACCAAGAAGATGAATAAATAGTCCCCCACATAATAATAACATTGCCGAGTTAAGTATAAGTCATGTCTTCTAGGTTCCTTTGCAGGCAAACATCCTACACAATATTGCACCACATTCTTGCATTTATCATTAATGAGGTTTTTATTTCCATGAGTGTTTTCCATTGTTCTATGGATTGCTTGAGAGGTTTTGGAGATGGGCACCCTAGCTAAGGTTCATCCTGAACTTTCACCTTTGCAAACCCTTCTCCTCCAGGAGTGTCTCAGGGAGGACACAATCTTTGGCAGAAATTTTAGCCAAAATCGAGCAAGAGGATGATGAGATGGCAAAAGCTGCACTCGTATAGGACCGGGCAGATCCAAAGTTTCACTGGCCAAACAATTGTTGGGACACAACACTCAGGCTTCAAAAACTTGACCTCTCAAGTGAGGGTGTAACCTGCAAATTCTGCAAAATGTGAATGTGAGGAACTTTGAAAATGGGCAGCAACTTCAAAGGGAAAGGGAAGCCAATCTGATCCCAATGCTTTGAAAATTCCTCATCCAAGGTTAAAGATGAGTTCATAAGGCCGTGAGTATTTTTTAACGTTTTTAAAGAGGCAGCCAAGGTTTCTGTGAATAGCTGTTAATGAAGAAATTGACAATGTACCAATATTTCTGCTCAAATAAAAATAGCAACACTTGTAGCATGAAATGTCAAACTATAGATATATAATCTTTTAATTTTTGATGTTTAGCCACAAGGTGCGGATATGTCAAGTAATGAAGAGGAAAACCATTGGCAAACAGTCCAATTGCTTTGCTCAAATCTGACTACAAAAACCTAAAGTTTCACAAAATTTGGTTCATAGATTCAGGAGTGAAAAAAGCATCATCTTTCATGACCTGTTTTGTTCACCAAAACCAGTCACTTCGAAGTTTAGAGACAGTGAACCTTGCGAATTCAAATAAATAATCACTTGAAAGTTGAAGAAGTAACACAACTAATGACAATAATATACAAAAGAGCACCAAATGAGCCTAATCAATGCTCTTGTTTCAAGTGATCAATAGCTAAATTGGGACTAAATATTTCCATGGGGCAACAAATCACATCAAAAATCATGAGCTAAGCTCTGCAGCCTCATGAGATCATGGTTGAGGTGCTACTTGCTCTCTGTTGGATTTGCCACATCACCTGGATGAGCTTCTACTCTGGCAGAATCTGTTTACCAATGTGCATTCTTTGGCTTAAATTTTTCACCTACACTAATGGAGCTTACACCTTTACATTTTAGGGTGTTTCTAATGACTGATGCAACAATGAGCACAAACAACACTACTACAAAATGTGAGAAATGTGAAGGACCGGCTAGGGGGGATCGACGAGTTAAAGAACCGGAGTGAGAAATGTGAAGGACTGGCTAGGGGGGGATTGACGGGTTAAAGAACCGAAGTGAGAAATGTGAAGGACCGGCCAGGGGGGATCGATGGGTTAAAGAACCGGAGTGAGAAATGTGAAGGACCGGCCGGGGGGATCGACAGGTTAAAGAACCGAAGTGGGAAATGCAAAGGACTGGGCGAGGGGGCTCGACGGGTTAAAGAACTGGAGTGGGAAATGTGAA
>Ga0116227_10006521_pt1 | contig 23572 bp, 20 predicted proteins | sample S1TSphgellanicum_FD_89693 | JGI IMG/M metagenome (GOLD analysis project Ga0116227, IMG submission 89693) | Host-associated microbial communities from peat moss isolated from Minnesota, USA - S1T2_Fb - Sphagnum magellanicum MG | ecosystem: Host-associated > Plants > Peat moss > Unclassified...
CGGTCGGGATCGTGAACTCGCTGCAATGAGAGTTAATGGAGCGAGGTTGCGATCACTTCCTCGTAGAATTTCAATGCGAGGCGCGCCGACACATTCCAATCGAAGTGGGTACTCACGCGGCGGCGACCGGCTTCACCCATTTTCTGGGCCATTTCGCGATCCCGACAGAGGCTGTCCAGCGCCTCCGCAAGTGCGGACGGATCGCCTGGGGGAACCAGAATTCCCGTACCAGGGGTGACTTCAAATGGGATTCCGCCCACGTTTGTGGACACGACTGCAAGACTCGACGCCATGGCCTCGAGAACGACCAGAGGCAATGTGTCAGCACGGGACGGAAAGACGAATGCGTCGACCGAATGATAAAGCGCGCGCAACTCCTCTTTGCTTATAAAATCTGTAAACATGAACCGCGTGTCGTCAAGTGATAGTCCGCTGGACAAGATGAGTTTTTCATTCTCCGACTTGGACCTGATTGCGCCCGCGATGACAACCACCGCTCTCTCGCGCATGTTGCGGAGTCCGCGCAGCAATACGTCGAGTCCCTTATTGAAGGTATGATTGCCGACGAAGAGCAAAAGCGGAACCTCTTTCGGCAACCGGAAGCGGTTGACCAGTTCGATGCGTTCGGACTCCTCTGGAGTGTCCAGAAAGTAGGGATCCACCCCGTTTGGGACGATGCTCATTCGGTCCGATGTCACCTCCATACTCCGAAGAATCGGCTCCTCTTGCGGCGACAACATGAGAACCCGGGCTGCTCCCCGCGAAACCTTGACCAATGGACGTCGCACGAATCTTTCCAACAGCGGCCGTTGCCAGCGCGGCGACCCGAATCCCTTCGAAAATTCGTTGAACTCGACGAAGCCATGCGTTGAAATCACATAGGGGATCCCGAGGCGAATACACGTGCCCGCAACCATTGCCAATGCGCCGACGGGATGTGGGTTATGAAAATGCACGATATCGGGGGAAAATTCCCTCAACCAGGCGTCGACGCGCGGCCTCCACATCATGGTTGTCACTTGGCGTGGGAGCACGGACTTGAGCGGAGCCAGTACGTTCCGAGGTCGGCGCAAAGCAACTTGCAGGCGGCCCTCCAAGATGTCGTCATCGCGATCGGCCATTACGTACATCTTTGAGTCGCACAAATCCGCGACTCGTCTCATGAGTTGGAAAGCAGCTGAAATTCCGCCGCTAGCTTTATAAGTTGGCGGTGTGATTGCGACAGCGGCAACGCGAATGGGGCGTCCCGTCAAACGAACCCGTCCGCGGTCCTCGCGTTCCACGCTGCCCGCAGACTCTCCGCGATGGTCTTTTTCGGCGACCATCCGGTCACCGCCTCGAGCGTCTGGGTTGACGCGCAGAGCCGCGGTCTATCATTGATGCGAATACGATCCGGATCTTGAATGATCTCCAAGGGCACTTCGGCGGATATCCCGATTTGTGCGACAACCTCATGGACGGCGTAACTCTTACCCGTGCCGAGATTCGATACAACGGGATCGTCGCCGTTCTTCGCAGATGCGACCGATCCGAGTCGCCGAAAACCCTCGGCTGCGTCGGCTACGTCGATGTAGTCTCGTTGAGGAAATAAATTGCCGAGCCGCACCCGTCGGTGCCCTTGCCCAATCTGACCAATAATCGCGGGAACGAGATGCGGGTTGGTCTCGCCCGGTCCAATCACGTTAAAGAGACGAACGATCACCCCGTCGATCCTTTTGCAATCGTGAAAGTATCGGACGAACTGTTCGCCCTGCAGCTTGGTGATGCCGTAGATATCGATCGGCCCGATATTTTCCGGGCCCTCGGTATAGGCGCGATCGCCTGGAGAGTAGACGGCCGCGGTTGATGCGAAAACGAATCGGGCTCGATTGGTCGCCGCATCCAGCAGGTTGACGGTACCGGCCACATTGATCCGGGTGGCATCGCCGGGAGAGGCTTCGCAAGCTGGAATATAATGGACGGCGGCCAAGTGATAGATAACTTCGGGCGTTAATTGATGCAATAATTGCTTGACGCCGCGTGCATCGCAGATGTCGATACGATGCAATGTGAATTTGTCCCTATCCATTTGATTGAGCCGATGCTCACCGCAGGCGAGGTTGTCGAGAACATGAATCTCGCCGTCACCTTGTTCGAGCAATTGGCGCACGAGTTCCCTGCCGACGTAGCCTATTCCGCCGGTGACCAAGATTTTCCTCATTATGACGTCCAATGAATTGGTGTTGCGAATAACGCGATGCGCGTCCTCATGGGCCGCCTTGCGCAGCACGAAGAGTATACGGCGCCCGACCGATGATCAATGTTCGCCGACAGAAATCAATGCTCGAACGAGCTTTCCCCAGGTGCGCCGGCATGTGCCGACAAATCGCGATTGACTCATGAGTGTATAGTTCGGCTGCCGGAAGTGATCGTGTAATTGTGTGCGACGATCTCGGACTGCTTGGTAAAATAAGTCCGATTGCTGATCGGCGAGCGAGCCGTTCTCAAATTGGGAAATATGCTGTTTGAGCCGTTATGGGGTATGCGTTGATATGAATTCCATGTTCCGATGGCTTTCGGCGAGAGCGTGTTGATTCGCCGTTTCATCGCATGGCGTAGATCCCGGCTTGCAGCGACGCTACTGCCGATCAAAAAGGCGATTCTAGGGGGTGGCTCCATGGTTGGCGTCGATGTGGGGTCGGCTGGAGGTATGCAACCGCACTGGCGGGCATTCGAGGGGCTGGTCGATTTCTATTGTTTCGAACCGCACCGGGAGAGCTATGAGAAATTGGCCGCATCGTTCGCGCAACATCCATGGAGCGAGAAATTTCATGTCGTACCCGTGGGCTTATCAGGCACCGGCGGAGAACGCACGCTGTACATGCTCAACGCACCGACTGGAAGCTCCCTATACCCTATCAATCACGACAGCGAATTTGTCAGCCCCCGCGACGAATACATCTACCCGGTGCGCGAAACGAAGATTCAGACACGCCGCCTAGGTGATGTGTTGGATGAGGAAGGAATCAAGAATGTAGACATCATAAAGTTGGACGTCCAGGGTGCGGAACTCGAAGTCCTCGAAGGAATGGGCGGCGACCGCCGCGCAACCCTGTCATTGGCGGAGGTCGAGGTCAATATTTGCGGCGGCGTTTCCCGTAATTTCAGTCCCTACAAGGGTGCGCCGAGTTGGACGGAGATCGACGAAATGTTCGCGGCGGACGGTATGCGTTTGCTCGACATCAGCGTCGCGCGCGCGTATCGGGCTCGCAACGGCGATAGCGGCGATTATCAACGCGATATCTTCGACGTTTACCGCAATAGTCCTTCCTTGTCGGCGCACATTTGGGAGGCGGATGTCGTGTATGTCAGGGACTGGCGCACGCTCGTAAAGAACCGGGATGAGGTCGCTATCCGCAAATTGACCATCGCCCTCTGCGGGTATCGCTTTTTCAGCGAGGCATATTTCATTATGGACGAGTGCGCCGAGGCCGGACTTTTTGACGCTCGAGCCCTGGCAGAAATCAAGGCAGGTATAGTCCGGTGGCATCGGGCGGGGCGCAGCGTTTGGCACGGTCGAGGTCGCCTATGGAGCATGTTGAGGCGCGGTTTCCGCGCGACAGGTATGTCTCAACTTCTGCGATGGAAGCAATACATGTGGTTTGATTATCCGAATGGCTGAACCACTCGCCGAAATGGCGACCAACTTGACAATGTCCGCTTCTGTTTGCAAGCTGAAAGAAGGTTGCTGCAGCAAATTCAAATACACTCGGGCTATAAGCCTGTCGAACCTGCCAGTACTTATCACCAAGCACATAAGGATTCTCTGTTAAATGCCTGCTTCTCTGTCGTGGAAACAACGATTTCGCTGGTTGGTTACCAAGACTGTATCGCCCGATGAAATGGAGCCCGAAATCCCATCTCCCCGGCTCAACTACAATCAGCCAGCTTCGAGAGATCTGGCACAGTACATCGCAACATTTAAGAACGATGCATGCCTGAAGGAATTACCTTTTCTGATTGAATGGGGGCTGCGGAAGGACTCTGTTTTATTTGATTATGGATGTGGTCTGGGTCGCATCGCATATGCAGCGAGTAAATATCTGGGGGAAGGCGGACGCTACATTGGATACGAGCCGAACGCCAGGGCCTTGTCCTTTCTCAAGACCGCATACGGAAAAAGAAGCAATTTCAAATTTTACGGCGATGTGTTGACATTGGACGAGGACTATATTGCCGTCAACCGTGGCGAACGACGGCCTGAAGGCAAAAAGTCTTTGGACATTTTACCGCAGGACTACGTGGATAGGGTCGTCGATATCCAGTATTCGAGTTCGGTGCTTACTCATATGTGGTTAGACTCGATTTCGAGACTGCTGGAGAATATGAACCACGTGGTGAAGCCGGGCGGCGTTTGCGTAAATACGTGGCTCATCGTCGACGATTTTGCGCGATACGCCCTCGATTGTGGTGTGGCCGATCGCTCTCTTCCGTACAAAGTGAAAGATGCATACACTTATTCGACCGAAAATCCATTAATGTGCACGGCATACGATCTGGCGGACGTGCTTGGCGCCTACAGCAAGGCATCACATGAAGTCGTCAAGATTCTGTGGGGCACGTGGTCAGGGCGAGGCAATGGCGTGCATTATCAGGACATCGTCGTATCTCGCCCGCGACCTTGAATGCCCGGTGGGAGGAGGTGTCGGGAACAACTGGACGCCATGTCCGCCGGCTAACCTCTTGGGCTTTCGCCCATCCACATCCACGTCGGTAGCCGTGAATTAGCAGTCCGCCGAGGAACTGATGCTACGAAAATCGGATAATGGCACCGACAGTTTGAGCGCCGCATACGCGTTCCGTAAAATCGCGGGATATTTGCCCAAGCTCATCATGTTCGCGCTGCGACATTTCGCGTCTGCGCGCTGGGCCATCGCCTTGGCGGTACTTGGGGTCACGGTCGAGTACGCGACTTTGACAATCATGTTGCCTCTCGCAGGTTCACGGAACATCGGTTTTGGCACGCGCGTGACCGATATTTGGCGTACAGTCGCGCGCTCGATCGGCTTCCCGGACAATACCCGAACCTGGCTCTGGCTATTCCTGCTGTTTCTGGGCATACGAATTTTGCTGGGTCTTGGGCAGGTAACGCTGAATTCCTACGTTGGAAAGAAGATCATGGCCTTCCTGTGCGGGGGCGCCGTTGAGCGGGTTGTCGTACACGAGCCGCTCGGACTCATTTATCAGCGCTCCGTAGGTCATTACCTCGCAATGGCAGGGGACGAGGCGCTTCGTGTCGGGCAAATTTTCTTCAATTCCGTGCAATTGCTTTCCGCGCAGCTGGCAGCGCTGATCGGCTTGGTTGCACTGTATTTCTTCTCGCCGCTCGCATTGCAGCTTACGGGCATCTTTCTGGTGATCGCGGGACTGGCCTTGCTCGCAATGATCGGCCGCGTATTTGCTGCGAGCGGCAACGCGTCGCGACTATCGCGGCAGGTTTCAACCACATTTGTCGAGACTATCAACGGCATCCGATCCATCCGCTCAATGGCCGGTGAGAAGTTCGTTGTAAATCGCTTTGTCGGCTTCATCGATCGCTATACGCGAGCCTTGTTCTCTCTGGACATGTTTAACCATGCCGCTCGAGCGCTTCCCGCCATATTCTTGATCGCAGTGGGATTGGTGTCGCTGTATCCGCGCGCCGGATTCTTCGGTGAAGTATCTACTGTCTTCTTCTTTTCTGTGGTTGCGATATTGATTCGGATACTTGCCTTTCTTGGTGAAGCTGTCACGGCGGGCGGCCGTGTAATCGCCGACGTTCGGGTCGCATTTGAACTCGAGGACGTACTGGAGAACGCAGAGCCTGTCTTGGAGCTGCCGTCGAATGACCTGAGCACGTCGGTCCGGGAGGTATCATTTCGTGATCTGAACTACGCATACAAGACCAATCACGCTGTGATTTCGGGTATCTCGGGCCGACTTGTTGCCGGCCGTTGTTACGCCCTGGTAGGGCGTTCGGGATCAGGAAAATCCACGCTCGCGGATTTGCTGCTCGGTCTCCTGAGCCCCCAACAGGGGGAACTGCGACTAAATGGAATTGCTTACGCAAAACTTAGCATGAGTTCTTTGCGGCAACGAGTGGTGCTCGTAGAGCAACAGACGCGAATTTTTAGCGGAACCATCGTTGACAATATCGCGTTTGGCCTCACTCTGCGCGATTCGGACCTGCAAAACGCTATCGAGTATGCTGGACTCCGGGAGTTCGTCGAATCACTTCCGCAGGGCATCGATACCGAACTTGACTATCAAGGAGCGAATTTGTCCGGAGGCCAGCGACAACGAATCGGTCTTGCGCGCGCCCTGGTCCGTCAGCCCGATTTATTGATACTGGATGAAGCTACGAGTGCGCTGGACAGCCTGACTCGTGATTCTCTACTCAAGGGCTTACGTGAGTTATTTCGGGATCGAATATTGCTTTTCATAACTCACGACGCAAATGTAATCAAATGCGTTGACGAGGTGTGGCACATCAAGAAAGGCAAGCTGGTGGTTGAGGCAAATGAAACTATCGCATAGCAGCGCCTGATGTGAGGCTCGCGAGACATCTGCCGTTGCGGCTCAGGCAATCTGTCCGCCAAGTTCTGGATGAGTTATCCGATCTGTACGCCACCAAGTCCTATTCGCAGGAAGGGGAGGATATGATTTTGAGGCGGATGTTCGAGAGGAAGAACGGCGCGGGATTCTATGTCGATGTGGGAGCTCATCATCCGCGTAGATTTTCAAATACATATTTTTTCTATAAACGAGGATGGAGAGGCATCAACATTGAGCCGAATCCCGATTCCATCTCACTCTTTCAAACAGATCGGCGCGGGGATATTAATATTCAACTCGGCGTCTCCGACTGCGCGAGTTTGTTGAGATACCACATATTCGACGAGCCGGCGCTGAATACTTTCGACGAAGAACTGGCAACATCGAGACTAGCCACTTCATCCTACAAGAGATTGAGAATCGTGGATGTGCGTGTCGAGCCGCTTAGCAAAATACTCACCGACAATTTGCCCACTGCGCAGGAGATAGATTTTCTTTCCATCGACGTAGAGGGTTTGGATTACAAGGTTCTTCGGTCGAACGACTGGGAGCGATTCCGGCCCGAGTGTGTTTTGGTGGAGGCGCTGAGAGTCCCTCTGGAGCGGATCAAAGACAGCGAAGTATTTCTGTTCATGCAAAGACAGAGTTATGAATTGCTAGCCAAGACCTTTAACACGTTGATATTTAAAAAGAAGCGGTAACCCGGCCGGCTTGACGAGCAACGTAGCAAAACGTAGTCTGGGGTCGGTGTCTGCAACTTAGAGACTGTTATTCGAGTAATCGCTGCAAATGTCCTACGCGCCGATAGCCCTTTTCGTCTATAACCGGCCAACGCATACTCGCCAGACCGTTGCCGCTCTCAAAAAAAACGGGCTCGCTCACCAAAGCGACTTAATCGTTTATTCTGACGGTCCCAGGATCCCCGAAGCCAGAGATGCCGTAGGGCAAGTACGAGACTACATCGCCACGATTGACGGCTTCAAATCGGTGACGATTATCGAGCACAAGGAAAATAAAGGGCTTGCGAGTTCGATTAGCGAAGGGGTGACGCAGGTATGCCAACAGCATGGCCATGTGATCGTCGTCGAGGATGATTTGGCGACTTCACCGTATTTCTTGGACTACATGAATCATGGCCTTGATCGTTTTGCGTGCGAGGATCGGGTGATGCAGATTGCGGGTTATATGTTCCCGTTGGATCTCCGGACCAATGAGGACGCATTGTTCTTGCCGTTCATTTCTTCATGGGGGTGGGCAACTTGGGACAGGGCATGGCGACATTTTGATCGACGAGAAGACGTCTTTAGCCAGATTCTCGACGACCCAAGTACGAAGCGAAGATTCGATCTCAACGGGCGTTATAAATATTCGAGAATCCTCAAAGCTCAGCAACAGAAAACAATCGATTCATGGGCAATATTCTGGTACGTCAGCGTATTTCTGCGCCACGGCATTTCGCTTTTTCCAAAGAAGACCATGGTCCGAAACCTTGGATTTGACGGTAGCGGCGTGAACTGTACGGTGAGCAAATTCGATCAGGAAGAACTGGATTTAGAGTACAGGGTAAGTGTGCTGCCTGAATTGATCGATGTCTCCCCGGACGCCGACAGCGTGATAGACAGCATCCCGGCAACCCGATTGAGCTTTACGTCGATACTCAACAGGGTGACGGTCGCCGTCCTCGGGCGATCATGATGTTGCGGGTAACCGGGACGAAGCGCATCGAATGAGCGAAGAGAAGCAATCAGTAGGAAACCTTTATCAGGACCTTTACGCGGGATATTACTCCAACGCTAACCCGACGCTATTGAAGCGTGAGATATCCGCGGTGCAAAGTGTGAATTGCATCATTGATGCGATCGGAGATCGCACGCCGGATAGACTGCTCGATGTCGGGGCGGGAGACGGCAACGTCCTTCTGCAGTTGGATGCGAGAGCCGTCTCACGTGAACTCTACGCGGTTGAGATATCGACGAGCGGCGTGGATGCCATCAAGTCGAAGCAGCTTCGCTCGTTGCGAAACGTGCAACTGTTTGACGGCTACAGAATTCCTTATCCCGACAAGCATTTCGATCTCGCCATCGCGGTCCACGTGCTCGAGCACGTGGAACATGAACGTCTGTTTCTGCAAGAGATAAAACGGGTTGCGCGCCATGCTCACATCGAAGTGCCTCTGGAGCACGGAATCAGGATTCAGCGTTCTATTGATTGCGGCAAGAAGTTCGGGCACATCAACTTCTACACCAAGGAGACGTTCAGGAGTCTGCTCGAATCATCGGGATTGACCGTCATGGATTGCCGGATAGTTCCCTCATCGCTTCAATATGAACAGTATCTATCGGGACGCTCAAAGGGATGGCTTAAGAATTTCATTCGAAGATGGGCTTTGAAGATCGCGCCTGCGATTGCGCCATGGGTCATCGTGTACAACGCCTACGCTTACTGCGAGTGCGGCTAATTCAACCGCGACTGATGCGAGACAATGTACAAGCGATTTGACAAGCTGCTCTCCTTTGGACGTCGTTTGCTCCGAGTCGATGGTCAGCTGGACGACATAGCGGTCAATCAGGGCCGAATACTTTCGGAGCTGAACGCGCGCAAGACTTCCACGCAGATTACGGACTATGAATTCAAAGTATTTTCCCAAAGCGGGGAAGACGGGATCATTCAGTTTTTAACATCCAGGCTCGCCATTCAGAATCAGACGTTCGTTGAATTTGGTACGGAAGATTTTCGTGAATCGAATTGCCGGTTCTTGCTGGTCAAGGACGGTTGGAGAGGATTCATAATCGATGGTTCGACACGGAACATCGAGCGGCTTCGATCCTCGGGCTATTATTGGCGTTATCCGCTCCAATCCAGAATCGCCTTCATAACGAGGGAGAACATCGGCGCCATTTTGGAGGAATCTGGATTTGACAAGAACGCAGGCATTCTTTCCATCGATATCGACGGCGTGGACTTCTACGTACTGACGGAACTGCGAGACTGGAAGCCGAGCATTCTGATCGTGGAATATAATGCGGTCTTCGGCAGGCAGCGCCCGGTAAGCGTACCCTACGATCCTGAATTTCGTCGGACAAGCAAACACTTCTCGAACCTCTACTATGGCGCGAGCCTTCCCGCATTCGACAGTCTTCTGAGTGGACGCGGATACGCGCTGGTGGGCACCAACTCCACGGGGAATAACGCGTTCTTCGTGCGCAGAGAATTGCTGAACGGAAAGGTCGTCGCGAGGTCCGTTGAGGACGGGTTTAGGGAGTCCGGCTTCCGGGAGGGGCGCGATGAACGCAACGAATTGAGCTGGCTGACGGGCCGAGCCCGCAGAGGCGTCATTGCGGATATGCCGCTGGTGGACGTAGTTTCGGGAGTCGAGCTGCAAGTTCGCGATTTGGGAGACTAGCGCTTTGGGTACTGCGCGCGTTGTTTAGATATGGAAAATATATATAAGAGCGGCAAGTACCTGGAAGCCACAAGATCTTGGCATGCTGAAGACGCAAGCTGGAAAGCCGGTCAAATCAAAGCAATCATCGATAAGAACGCCATAATCCCCAAATATATCGCAGAGGTAGGTTGTGGTTCCGGATCGGTCCTCGATAAATTATCCGGTTTTCCGGAACTGCAAAACACGCGTTTCGAGGGATATGATATCTCGCCTCAAGCAATCGAAATCGCGACCCGATTGGGCAATGATCGGATTCGGTTCGTCGAGGGGGATCTGTTCGCACAGGACGACGGGCGGTATTTTGATGTCTTATTGGCGGTCGACGTATTCGAACATGTTCCGGACTACATGGGATTTGTAGATTTGTGCAGAAGGAAGGCGGAATACAAGATTTATCACATACCCCTCGACATTCATGTTTCATCGGTATTGCGGAACGCGTTTATCAAGGGCCGATACACGATCGGACATCTCCATTACTTCACGGCCGAGTCCGCCATTGATACCTTGAAAGACACGGGTCACGACATCATCGATTGTGTATATACGAACATCGCGTTCGGGCTCTTCTGGCAGCATCCAACCCTTTGGAAGGCGATTGCCAACGTACCGCGATGGCTGGTTTCGAAATTCAGCGTACCGTTTGCGGCGCGCCTCCTGGGCGGGTATTCCCTGTTGGTCTTGGCGAGGTAGGCACCCGCATCTATAGATAGGCCATGACAAATTTGCGCGCATATTTTCTTCCCAAGGCGATTTGTTCACCTATGAAGGTTTGTCCTGCCAGACGCGACCTGATGATTGCCTCGTTTCGATTCCTGAACGCTACCTGCAGTGCGAGCCGCTCCCCGTCCTGAACGATACTGCCGCGATGGAGCAGATGTGGACCATCGAATACGAGAGCCTGGGCCCCGTCGCTCAAATACTGGATTTCTCGTCCCTGCAGCGCGTCAGCGGCGACGGTACCGGGTATGACGTCGTCGCCAAAGTGACTGGATCCCCGGACGGCCTTCGGGAGCTGCATGAATACCCGGCGTAAATCTGGTCGCCGCGCAAGTGGGCGATACGCGCTTCCAGCGCACAGGTCGCCGTAGCGATCGCCAATCATGCGATCGAGCGCCCGGTGCATTCGAAGCTGAAATTCGGAGAATTCCCAACAATTGCTCCCGGGGATCGCCCGTGTCGGGCCGTTCGCATCAGCCACGGGCGTCACGTATATCATCGCTTTAGGGATGCAATATCCTTCGTCGAAATGCATATATTGATAGGGGCTTTCGGGTAGACCCACGTCCGAATAGATATTTTGGTGCCAGTTCTGGCTTGAACTGGAATACTCGAGCCCGGCACCGAGCATCGTGACGCGATTTTGCTTGAGCTCACTCAGCACGTCGATTATCCCCGCGTCGCGCGTCGCGGTCTTGATGGCTTTCCAAAGCGGCGAGTTGAATTTCACGCTGGTTACGGCCCGCTCAGAAGGATCTCTCGCGGACCGTGCTTTGAGTTCCTCTCTATGCACCAAGGCCAGCCGGCGGATTTCCTCGTATGCGTCACCTGGTAATGTTGTGACATACATACCATCAGTTCGCATGGCGGATAGCTGCTGCGCGCGGTCCTTCGAAAGCGCTGAAGATCGGTATTCGCGGGCGGAGAACACGCGCCGCGCGAGTTCATAGGCGATGTCATTGACCGTCCAGCGCGCACAGCTATGCAGCCACTCCTCGGCGACGGCCGGAATATTTTGCTTCCTTGCTTGGAGTACGAAGCGGTCGATAGCCTCCCGGATCTGTCGCAGTGATTCTTCGGCATCCCTTTCGGTGGGGCCCGATATATTGCAAAAATTCGCGTAAGCCTGATCAGCGGCTCGAACCTCTTGGTCAAGAGACTGATCGTCATAGACCGGTGCGATTCGGAAACACGAATACGCCGGGTGAGATTCGTAATCAACCTCCGGAAAACGCATAACATCTCCATGATAGGGAGACCGAGCGGATATGCCGAGCATCCGGTTAATGATATCATACATGCTGCAACGCAGCAAAACTACCAGTACCGCGTCGAATACCACCGGTCCGTGAAACTCGCGAGGCACCGATTCTTGCCTCCCAAGTCTTGGTACTCTCGCTCACCGCGTATAGACTCGCGCGGCTATCCCGCGCTCAAGCCCCTAATCGCCTAATGCCATTATTACAGGATCGATCGCGAACGCCCGAAACTCGCGTGAACAGCCCGGAGCGCGACTGTCCAGAATCGGCGATCCCCCGGCGACCTATTCATGGCGATTGATTTCTACAGTTTGACCAGAGCGGCCCTGCTGCCCCAGAAGCGACTGCCACCGAAGTTTGGTCGAGCATCTCTATTTGTGTTTTTTGCAATTCTGACCGGACTGTTTGTTCTTTACACTGCAACCAACGGCCGAATCAATGTTTACTATTCCGCGTTGCACTTTCTGATCATCGGCCTGAGTATTCTGCATATCATTTGGGTCCGACGATTTAATCTCGGGGCGTCCTATTCGTTATTTGCCCTGTTCTTTTTTGGTGTCATACCTCTTTTCGAGTATCGGCTGGGGATCACGTACAACAGCGCCAGTACTCCGAGAGACAGTTCCTATATTACCGCCGCGACATTTGCGCTGATATCGAGCGTCTGTTTCTACATCGGCTACGGGCTCAGACGGGGAGCGCCGGTGGACATGACCGTTCTGAAGCGTCTGCGCTTCGTCAGCGTGCGCCATCGTCAATTGGCACTTTGGACGACATTCCTCATTCTCGTTTCGATCGCGGTTTTCATCATATGTTTTTACGACTTCTCGTTGTTTAACATTCTATTTCGCGGATTTGGCGAAGAAGTTGAACAGTCAGCAATTGGGAACTCTTTCGTCACTTACTTCGCCCGTCCGATGTTCTTCAACTTGATATTGATCATGTTGCTGACCGCCGTGCGACGCCGGCCAGTCTCGCGTATGACCATCATCGGCCTGTGCGGCATTGTGATGATATTCGTGTCCCCGGTTGGCATCCCACGAAGTTTGGCGGGGGCCCTGTATATACCCATGCTGATGATGGTGTTTCTTCCGAGGTACTTCTCGAAATATAGCGTGCTTTGCGTCATTTTGTTCGCCGTCCTTTTTGCCGCACCGGTGGCTGACGTGTTCCGATCGATCGGCCACGACAGCAATGCTGATTTGGGCGAGAACTTCAATTTGGAGTATGTATTTTCCGGGCACTTCGATGCCTTCCATAATCTTGCCCAGGTGGTCGAACTCGACTATTCCAGCGAAGGTTGGCAGGTGGCCGGAATCCTGCTCTTCTGGGTGCCGCGCGCCCTATGGGAGGGTAAGCCTCTCGGGACGAGCTTCAATTTTGCCGACTTTGCGGGGTACGCGGCACACAATATTTCCTTCACCCTTCCCGCTGAGTTTTACGTGGACTATGGCGTGTGCGGGATCATCGTCGGAATGTTCATCGTAGGAATGATCTATCGGCAAATTGACATCCACCTGTCACAGCGCAAGGAGCCAGGGTCAGTAGCCTCGTACATTTTTGCCATCAGCCATATCGAGCTATCCGTATTGGGGCTCTACCTGATAAGGGGAAGCGTACTTTCGTCTTTCGCGTATACCGTAGGAGTCGGCGCCTCCTTGGTGAGCATCAACCTCGCCGAGCGCTGTATACGGGGCTTGTGTCTCAAACGCATCTCCGGAAGTGCGCGAGTCGCGGATTAATGAGACCTGGCCGCTGCGGACCGATCAACTCGAATGAAAGCCTCGATCATCACTGCTGTTCTCAACGGTGCGAAGGAGATCGATCGGACTCTTGATTCCGTTGCCTGCCAGGACTATCGGAATCTTGAGCACATCATTGCGGATGGAGGGTCGGAAGACGCCACGGTAGAGATATCGTGTGCAAGAAATGGCGGCGCTGCGCGGGTCATTTCAAGTCCGGACAGCGGTGTATACGATGCATTCAACAAAGGACTCCGCGCGGCTACGGGTGATGTGGTGGCGTACCTGAACTGCGGCGATTGCTACATCTCTCCTTCGATTGTGTCTCGCGTGATGCATGTGATGACCACGTACAATGTGGATGCCGTATTCGGCGACGTACAAATCGTGGAGCGCGGGAAAAGATCAAGGGTCGTCAGGCGCTATAGTTCGAAAAGATTCAGCCCAAGGGCCATGTCCTATGGATTAATGCCGGCTCATCCGACTCTGTTTCTTCGCCGCAAAGTTTACGAGGCTGTCGGCGAGTTCGATGCCAACTATAGAATCGCGGGCGATTTTGAATTCTGCGTGCGTGCTTTTGTGTGCCGTAGCACCTCATTCCACTACATCAGAACCGCTGGTGAGAATGCCCACCGGCGGTCTCAGCAATCAGGGCTGGCGCAGCAAGTGGGAGATAACCAGAGAAATGATGCGGGCTTGCAGGCGTAATGGAATCAGCACGAATTGGGCAAAGCTCTGTTTGCGATTTCCCATCAAAATGTTGGAACTGATTTAGCACGAATGTACGTCTTCAAGAATCTCGTCGACCTATTTGCGATGCCGCTGTCCATGACTTTTCTGATCGCGCTGTTCGCGGTTTATTGTCGGTTGCGGGGTTGGAAGAGTATCGCTGTCGGCTTGATCGTGGCAGCTGGACTAATCGGCTATTTGGGATCGATGAACCTCGTTGGCGACGCGTTGCTCGCGCCCCTCGAGGGGCAATATCCGCCGCTTCCGGAAACTTCGTCGCCGACCGGTGTCGAGTTTGTCCTCGTACTAGGGTCGGGATACGTACCTCGCGACGGCCTGCCTGTGACGGCGGCGCTGGACGAGGATGGCCTTGCGCGAATCGTCGAAGGGGTGGCCATAGTCCGGCGTTTGGGATCTGTGCAACTCGTTGCGTCTGGCGGTGCGCCGCCGGAACACGCGACGTCCGCGCTGGGGTACGCCAAACTTGCACTTGAACTTGGGGTCGAATCCAAGTCGCTGATCGTCGTGGACACACCGCGCGATACGGCAGAGGAAGCGGATGCCGCTGTGCGCGTAGTCGGGGATCGACGTTTCATACTCGTGACTTCGGCGTACCACATGCCTCGGGCCATGCAACTTATGGAACGTGCCGGTCTACATCCGATTCCCGCGCCCACCGGCAACCGCGGGGGCGCGCCGCTGCCAATACGGTGGCGGCAGATGATTCCCAGTGGTTCGGGTCTGAGAAAGACGGAACGGGCGCTGCACGAATATCTCGGCCTTGTTGCAATCCGTATGGGTTCTCATTGAATCGCGTTCTAGTCACCGGCGCCACCGGCTTCGTCGGATCGGTACTCTGCGGCACGCTGGCGCAGTCGGGCTATTTGGTACGTGCCGCTGTACGGAACGGACGAGCGGCCCCTGCCGGCGCGGCGGAACATGCCGTCATGGGCGACCTCGGTGGCAATCTTCGGTGGCAGGACGCGCTCGCGGGCGTTGATTCGGTGGTTCATCTCGCAGCTCGCGCACATGTTCTCGGCGATTCGGCGATCAACGCGGATTTGTACGCCGAGGCGAACGCTCGCGGAACGTTGAACCTTGCGCGACAGGCCGCCGCCGCAGGCGTGCGGCGGTTCATTTTTTTGAGCAGCATCAAAGTCAATGGCGAGACCACGACGTCGCGAGCGTTCGATTGCGACGATGAACCGCACCCCTTGGATGCGTATGGGGCGTCGAAATGGGAAGGGGAGAAATCTCTCATGACGGTTGCACTGCAGACGGGTATGGGAGTCGCAATCGTCCGTCCGCCGCTGGTATATGGACCGGGCGTCAAGGCCAATTTTCTCAGGCTCATGCGTTGGATCGACACAGAAAAACTATTGCCCCTGGGTGCCGTCGACAATAAACGCAGCCTCGTCAGCGTCTGGAATCTTTGCGATCTGATTTTGCGGTTATTGGCCGAGCCCGTCCCACCCAACCGCGTTTGGTTGGTGTCCGACGACCATGACATTTCGACGCCGGACCTCATCAGGCAACTCGCATCAGCCATGGACAAGCGGGTGAGGTTGCTCCCCGTGCCGGTGAAATTTCTGAAATTCTTTGGTTACGCGCTCGGCTACGGAGCGCAGATCGCAAGACTTTGCGGGTCGCTTACCGTGGATATATCGGCGACCCGCACGGTGCTCGGCTGGTCTCCGCCGATTTCTCTTGCCGAAGGGTTGCTGCGCACCGCTCGTTGGTATTCATCCAAGGATTTGCGGCGTGATCGCTGAAAGGCTGTTTGCTCTGCTGGCTCTGCTGTCGATCTCGGCGGCGCTTACGGGGGTGATCCGCAGGATCGCGTTGTCCCGCAACGTGCTCGATGTGCCGAATGTGCGAAGCTCGCACACCTCGCCGACGCCGCGAGGCGGAGGTCTCGCGATTGTCGTGACCTTGCTCGCTGCCATTGGAATCATGTATGCAACGGGCATTGCGCCAGCGTCCTTGTCCGTGGCCCTGCTGCTGGGCGGTCCGGCCATTGCCGTGATCGGTTTGGTTGACGATGTGCGATCCGTGTCGCCGCTGGTACGACTCTCCGTGCACGCGACTGCGTGTGCGTGGTCAGCGTGGTTCCTGGGCGCGCTACCGACGATCGACTTTGGGTTCGGTCCCTGGAATTTGGGCATTGTAGGGGACATTTGCGGCGTCGTTTTCTTGGTGTGGCTGCTCAATCTGTACAACTTCATGGATGGTATTGACGGCATTGCCGGAATAGAAGCAATCAGTGTCGTATCAATCGCCGCCGTACTGATCGAACGTCAGGACGGGGATCCTTTGACGATGAGTGTTCTCCTCGTCGTGGCCGCATCAGTTGCGGGCTTTCTGGTCTGGAATTGGGCGCCTGCCCGGATATTCATGGGCGATGCCGGCAGCGGATTCTTGGGATTTGCCTTGGGCATCATCGCGTGGGCAACCGTGGTGGCGGGTCGGCTGACCGTATGGGTGTGGCTCATCCTGTTGGGCGCCTTCATCGTCGACGCCACCATCACGCTGCTGCGTCGATGGCATCAGGGCGCCCGGCTGGCGCAAGCGCATCGAAGTCACGCCTACCAACGACTCAGCCGATTGTACGGCAGTCATTCGAGGGTTTCGTTGGGTGTACTGTGCATCAATATTTTCTGGCTTGGTCCTTGCGCGGCAATCGCGGAGACTCGCCCGGCCTTCGGCGCATTGCTTACGGTGATCGCATGGACTCCGCTTGCCGTCTTGGCGTGGCGCTCCGGCGCCGGCACCGCCGACAATTGACCCATGCGTCTTGCTATACTCGGTGACCAGCTAGGAGATCCGAATTGACGAAAACGGCGCTGATTACGGGCATTACCGGTCAAGACGGTGCGTACCTCGCCGAGTTGCTGTTATCCAAGGGCTACAACGTCCACGGCGTCAAACGCCGCGCCTCCTCCTTCAACACCGACCGGATCGATCACCTGTACCAAGATCCGCACGAACGCAATGTTCGCCTCAAACTCCACTATGGGGATCTGACCGACTCCACGAACCTGATCCGAATCATCCAAGAGGTCCAGCCGGACGAAATCTACAACCTGGCCGCGCAAAGCCACGTCGCGGTATCCTTCGAAACTCCGGAATATACGGCGAACTCCGACGCAGTGGGCACACTTCGCGTTCTCGAAGCGATCAGAATCTTGGGCCTCGAGAAAAAGACGCGTTTTTACCAAGCCTCCACGTCCGAAATGTTCGGCAAGGTCCAGGAGACTCCGCAGCGTGAAACGACGCCCTTCTACCCGCGCTCGCCCTACGGCGCCGCCAAGGTGTACGCCTACTGGATTACCGTCAACTACCGCGAGGCTTACGGGCTCTACGCTTGCAACGGCATCCTGTTCAACCATGAATCGCCGATGCGTGGTGAAACCTTCGTGTCGCGCAAGATCACCCGCGCCCTGACCCGCATCAAGGTGGGTCTGCAGGACACACTGCACCTGGGCAACCTCGATTCGCGGCGCGATTGGGGACACGCACGGGACTATGTGCTCGCGCAATGGCTCATGCTGCAACAGTCGGAAGCCGAAGATTACGTCATCGCGACCGGCCGGCAATTCTCGGTTCGCGACTTCGTGGTCGCCGCCGGCTCGTTGCTCGACATGAAAATCGAGTGGCAGGGCAAGGGCGTGGACGAGGTCGGCATCGATGCGGGCACGGGACGTCAACTCGTGCGCGTCGATCCGCGGTACTTCCGGCCCACCGAGGTCGAGACCCTGCTTGGGGATCCCACCAAGGCTCGCGAGAAACTCGGTTGGACGGCGGAAACGAGTTTCTCGCAACTGGTGGCCGAGATGGTCGAATCCGATCTCAGTATTGCCAAGCGCGATGCCTTGGTCGCCAAAGAGGGCTATCAGGTCTACAGCCACCACGAGTAGTTCCGTGCAACTCACCAAGACTTCCCGAATCTATGTCGCCGGCCACCGGGGCCTGGTCGGCTCGGCCGTCGTCCGGGCGCTGCAGCACCACGGACTCACCCACTTGGTCCTCCGAACGCACGATGAACTCGATCTCACCGACCAGATTGCGGTGCGGCGGTTCTTTGAGATTGAGCGGCCTGAAGCCGTCGTCATGGCGGCGGCGCGGGTCGGCGGGATTCACGCCAATAACTCCCGGCCGGCGCTGTTCATCCGCGACAATCTTCTCATCCAGGACAATGTCATCGACGCGGCGCATCGATCCGGCGTCGCCAAGTTCGTATTCCTGGGGTCGAGCTGCATCTATCCGAAACTGGCGCCCCAGCCCATCAAGGAGGACTATTTGCTGACCGGACCGCTCGAACCGACGAACGAGTGGTATGCGATCGCCAAGATTGCGGGTGTCAAGATGTGTCAAGCCTACCGCCGGGAATTTGGCTTCAACGCGATCTCGTTGATGCCGACCAACTTGTACGGTCCTGGCGATAACTTCGATTTGCAGAACTCGCATGTGCTGCCGGCGCTGATCCGGCGTTTCCACGAGGCCAAGACGAGAGGTGACGCCAGCGTTACCGTCTGGGGCACGGGCACACCACGCCGTGAATTTCTCCATGTGGATGATCTCGCCGATGCGGTGATGTATCTTTTACAAAACTATGATGGCGAACCGATCGTGAACGTGGGCTGGGGCAAGGACGTGACGATCAAAGAACTCGCGGAGATGGTGCTGTCTGCGGTTGGCTACAGTGGTCGACTGATTTTTGATTCAACGAAACCCGACGGCACGCCGCGCAAGTTGCTCGATACCACACGACTCACCGGCCTTGGCTGGCAGCCGCGCATTTCATTGAAGGAGGGTATTGCAAAAACCTACGAATGGTTTTCGGAACATTTTGCCGACGCGCGACTCTGAGAGTCGAGGTGACGCGTCAACGCGACTTCGCTTGGCACGTTACGAGCATTAACTCGCTGTAAGCTTGCAACACCGACGGTGACTGTTTAAAGAAATTCGGTACACTGCGTGTCGGGGGAAGAAGAAATTTCACTGTCTGCGGCGACATTAAATCGCTTACCGACAAGCTGGGTGGGAGTCAGGGAGGGTCGCTTTGGGTTCAAAGACCGTGGAAACTACTGACGACTTTGCGCGGCAGACTGTGGAACTGCCGGGACCCCTCAAGCGCGTCATCTCGATTTGCGCGGATTCGGTGATGATGCCGCTGGCACTGTGGGCGGCGTTGAGCCTCAAGACCGGCAGCCCGGCATTCAAACCTTCCGACTGGCCCGCCTATGCGGCGGTCGTCGCGATCAGCACCCCTATTTTCGTACGCATGGGCCTGTACCGTGCCGTGATCCGTTTTCTCGGTCACAAAGCCATCATTGCGGTTTTCTTTGCCGTGTTTTTGAGCGGCGTATTGCTGGGCATCTTGGGGATGGGGCTGAAGATTGCGGCGCTTTCCTGGAGCGTCGTGACGATTTATTCCTGCCTCGCCTTGCTGTACGTGGCGGGTTCCCGCTTCGTGGTGCGCTACTACCTGCTCACTCACTACATCCAGCCGACGGTGGCCCGAGTGGCCATTTACGGCGCGGGTGATGCGGGCGCGCGGCTGTCCACGGCGCTGTCCACCACCCGCGCCTATGATCCGTTGGTATTCATCGACGACAAGAAGAGCTTGCATGGCCGCATGGTCAACGGCATCAAGGTCTACCCGCCGGAAGATCTACCCAAGTTGATCAAAGATCGCAGCATCGATCGCATCCTGCTGGCGCTGCCATCTCTGACGCGCCGCCGCCGCCGCGAGATCTTGAGCGGGCTGGAGTCGCTCGGCGTCCACGTGCAAACTGTCCCAGAATTTGAGCAGTTGGTCACCGGCACGGCCACGGTGGAAGACATTCGCGAAGTGGACGTGTGCGATTTGCTGGGGCGCGATTCAGTACCGCCCAAGGCGGGGCTATTCGATGCCTGCATCCGTGATCGGGTGGTCATGGTGACCGGGGCGGGCGGCTCGATCGGCTCAGAGTTGTGCCGTCAGATCATCGGGCTCGGGCCTAAGCGATTGATATTATTCGAGATGTCGGAGCTGGCGCTATATAACATCGAGCGCGAGCTGCGCGGTATGTGCGAACAAAATTCGTTTCAGCTCGAACTGGTCGGGCTCATCGGCAATGCGCACCACAAGGCCCGCTTGAGGGATATCTTGCAGGCCTACCGGGTCCAGACGATCTACCATGCTGCCGCTTACAAGCACGTGCCGATCGTCGAGCAGAATGTGATCGAAGGCATTTACAACAATGTGATCTCGACCTGGTATACGGCCGAAGCGGCGCACGAGACCGAAGTCGAGACCTTCGTGTTGGTGTCGACCGACAAGGCCGTGAATCCCACGAATGTCATGGGCGCCACCAAGCGATTCGCGGAAATCGTGCTGCAAGGGTTGCATCGGCGCGGCAGCAAGACCCGCTTTTGCATGGTTCGGTTCGGCAATGTGTTGGCCTCGTCGGGTTCCGTCGTACCGCTGTTCAATGAACAGATCAAGGCGGGCGGTCCGGTGACCGTGACGCATCCCGAGGTGATCCGCTACTTCATGACCATCCCCGAGGCTGCGCAGCTCGTCATTCAAGCCGGTTCGATGGCGGAGGGCGGGGATGTATTCGTCCTCGACATGGGCAAGCCGGTGCGCATCGGCGATTTGGCGCGGCGCATGATCCACCTCATGGGGTTGACGGTTCGCGATGAGCAGCATCCCGACGGGGACATCGAGATCTCGTACACCGGCTTGCGTCCGGCTGAAAAGCTCTACGAGGAGCTTCTCATCGGCAACAACGTGACCGGCACCCAGCATCCGATGATCTTGCGAGCCATCGAACACTCCTTGCCGTGGGAGCGCGTGCACGGCTTGCTCGAGGAAATCATGGTGGCCATGAGCCGCTTCGACTGCCAGCGTGCGCTGCAGCTATTGGGCGAAGTGGTCGAGGAGTACAAACCGGCCCCCGAATCGCACGATCTGGTCTCGGCGCGTCAGACCGCCATGGTCACGGATGACCGCAAAGTCACCAGCCTCAAGCCCCGGCGCATTGTAAGAAACATCGGACCGACGGATACTGCGCGTCCTTAGAGGCGCTTCTCCTCGTTAGCCAGTGTCTCTCTCTAACCGGCGCCTCGCTAACCGGCGCTTCGATCATTGGAGAGGGTATGCCCAACGGAGCCATTCTCGTCACCGGCGGTGCCGGCTACATCGGCAGTCACGTCGTTCGTCAACTGGGCGAGTCCGGCCACGAGGTGGTCGTCCTCGATAATTTGAGCAGGGGTTTCCGTCAAGCGGTGCCGGCAGGCGCACTGGTGGTCGGTGAGGTCGGGGACTACGCGCTGGTCTCTCGGTTGTTGGCCGAACACCGGGTCGACACCGTCATGCATTTCGCGGCGTTCACCATCGTCCCGGAGTCGGTGGCTCAGCCGCTCAAGTACTACGGGAACAACACCTGCTCGACGCGCAGCCTCATCCAGGCGTGCGTCGAAAACCACGTCAAGTATTTCGTCTTTTCTTCGACCGCGGCGGTGTACGGCATACCGGAGGGGGGTGCCGTCGACGAAGACTCGCCGACCCGGCCGATCAATTCTTACGGCAGTTCCAAGCTCATGAGCGAGTGGATGCTGCGCGATGTCGCGGCGTCGAGCGCATTGCGGTATGTCGCGCTGCGCTATTTCAATGTCGCGGGATCGGACCCGGAAGGGCGGATCGGTCAGGCGACCCCGGGGGCGACCTTGTTGACCAAGGTGGCCTGCGAGGCCATGGTGGGCAAGCGGCCGCACGTGTCGGTGTTCGGCAGCGACTATCCGACCCCCGATGGCACGGGCGTGCGGGACTACCTGCATGTCGAGGATCTGGCAGCGGCGCATCTGAACGCGCTGGATTACCTGCGCGCCGGCGGCAAATCCGTGACGCTCAATGTGGGCTACGGCCACGGGTACTCGGTACGCGAAGTGCTGCAGATGGTTGAAACCGTCGGCGGCAGTCCCTTGGTGGTGCGTGAAGAGGCGCGGCGGCCGGGCGACCCAGCGTTTCTGGTGGCGAAGGCAGATCGCATTCGTACGGAACTCGGGTGGCGCCCGCGGTACGACGACCTGTCCCAGATCGTGACTCACTCTCTGGCGTGGGAGAGAAAGCTGTTGCGAAACCCGTGGAGTTGAGTGAAGCCAAGCTTTACTTAACCCGCCAAAACCGCTAGTCTCAGCGTCGTTTTCCTTGTTAAATCAGAAGATTACCCATGCGAATCACGATCTTCGGCTCCGGTTACGTGGGCTTGGTGACGGGCGCGTGTCTCGCCGATGCGGGTAATAATGTGGTCTGCGTCGACGTCGATGCGCGCAAGATCGCCATGCTCCAACAGGGCGAAATGCCCATCCACGAGCCGGGTCTCGACGCCGTGGTCAAACGCAACGTCGACGCCGGGCGGCTGACCTTCACGACCGACGCCAAGGCGGGGGTGGATCACGGCCTGTATCAATTGATCGCGGTGGGCACCCCGCCGGATGAGGACGGCTCGGCGGATCTTCGCTATGTGATCAAGGTCGCGCAGACGATCGGCGAGCACATGTCGGACTACAAGGTGGTGATCACCAAGTCGACCGTGCCGGTCGGCACGGCCGACAAGGTTCGGGCGGCGGTGGCCGAGTCCCTCGCGACGCGCCGGGCCGCCATCGAGTTCGACACGGTATCGAATCCGGAATTCCTGAAAGAAGGCGCCGCCATCAGCGACTTCATGCGGCCGGATCGGGTGGTGGTGGGAACCGACTCGGATCGTGCGACCGAGCTGCTGCGGCTGCTGTACGAACCCTTCACGCACAACCGCGACCGCATGATCGTCATGGACGTGCGCTCGGCGGAACTCACCAAGTACGCGGCGAACGCCATGCTCGCGACCAAGATCAGCTTCATGAACGAACTGGCCAATCTGGCCGAACATTTCGGCGCCGATATCGAGGCGGTGCGCTTAGGAATCGGCTCGGACCCGCGTATCGGATATGCCTTCATCTATCCCGGGGTCGGCTACGGCGGCTCCTGCTTTCCCAAGGATGTGCAGGCGCTCAAGCGCTCGGCCGACGAGGTCGGCTACGAGGCGAGCGTGCTGACCGCGGTGGAGAACGTCAAC
>Ga0116227_10006522_pt1 | contig 23569 bp, 20 predicted proteins | sample S1TSphgellanicum_FD_89693 | JGI IMG/M metagenome (GOLD analysis project Ga0116227, IMG submission 89693) | Host-associated microbial communities from peat moss isolated from Minnesota, USA - S1T2_Fb - Sphagnum magellanicum MG | ecosystem: Host-associated > Plants > Peat moss > Unclassified...
TGAAACCCAGTGCCCGTTTATCGAGGTCCTGAAACCCAGGTCCTGAGAGTGAAACCCAGTGTCCGTTTATCGAGGTCCTGAAACCCAGGTCCTCAGAGCCAAATACCGAGGTCCTGAAACCCAGTGTCCTGAGAGCCAAATGCAGCAACGCGGGCTTCCAGGCACGGGCGGATTGTGTCCGACCGTCACGGGTACCCACTAGTAAGAACAAGTGCAACATCATCTACCTTTGGAATTGATCAAAGGAAATAACCTATTGTAACTACCCAATTAATGAGCCTAAGTAGAGGAGGAACAAGTTTTTAAATTATACATCTTCATTACCTATTGTGATTAGTGATGTACATGTTGGAGTTCCATTTGTAGTGGTCAATGTAGAATAAAACCACTAAATTTTCTATCTACTACTGTACCTTTGACCCCACCTCAGATAGGTGTAAGTCTAAAAATTATTTTGATTTTTAACACACCTCATGCATCAGAAGTATTCACTACGCTTACAACAACTTTTGAGAAAACACATGTTCAACTAAAGTTTGTAGCATAAACATGTACTTAGCCAATAAGCAATATTAAACTTGTGGAAGGAACTTGTGCTACACTAGTTTATGATACTACAAACCAAGCTATTGAAATAGTTGAGACTGATTATACTTAGAGCTATAATTTCAATGACAAAACATAATTTTAAAGGGGGATAATGTTAACCAAATTTTTGTAATAGGTGACAAAACCTAATAGATGATAGGTTAAATAGATTAGGTGACATGTAGTTAATCAACAAGTAGTTTATTTAACCAATGGAAAACAAAACATGTAATTTGTAACAAGTGGTTTATTTTTGAATTTTTAGACTGTTAATGTGTATATAGCTAATGATTGTTTCAATGGTCTCATCAAATTGTTAAAATTTTGAATTAACTTGTATTTAAGTAGGACAAAAAGAAGAACATGGGGGACTTGATTTGATTTTTTTGTTTTCATTTCAAACATATGATGGAGAATGGAACATTTTTATTTTCATTTATTTTTTTAGATGTACATGTTTAACAACTTGTGTACATTTGTTTTCATTTAAAGTTTAGAATTGTACATAGGATTTAGAGATTTTTTTTTAGATGTACATGTTGCTGATTTTCTAAACTTGTTACTACGAATAGAAAAAATTCAAGGATCTTGATGGGAAAATATTTTAAAACTTGTTAACAATTGTTTATCACAATGAACATGTAGTTATTTTAAAAAACAAATTGTATCTTGAAACTTATTATGAACATAGACCAATGGATGTACACATTCATGAAACATTGGTCATGGTGAAAGTAAAACAACAAATTGTAGCCTTGATATTAACTGAGGATCAATGGTTGATGAAATCAATTGAACTTGGGAATCAAAGATAGTTTGTAATAAATCAAATTGAATGCATACCTTGATGGGAACAAGATGAATGTGTTGGATAGTTGTTGAAGGAATACATGGACATATTTGCATGGACTTACAAGGACCTTAAAGGAATACCACTTGAATTGGTCCAACACATATTTGAATTAGATATTTCCATTCTATCAGCACATTAGGCCAAATACATGATGAAACCTAATTATGTTGCAATGGTTAAACATGGTATTGACAAGTTGTTAGTAGATGGGATTATCAAACTTGTAAAATAAGCCATGTGGTTACCACCTATCATTGTAGTACCAAAGAAAAATGAGAAGCTCAAAATCTATGTAGACTTCATAAAACTAAATGTAGTCACAAATAAAGACCCATACCCATTACATTTCATTGATGAAGCATTATTAATCCCAAAAAATATTGTAGTTTATTATTTAACATTTTTTTTAGTTTTCCAAATTAAGACTTCTCATTTTTTGTCTTGATCAATTAATGGTCAAATAGTGGTTATACTTTTACAAGTCAAACATTTGAATTTTGAATTACTTGGGATAGGGGAATATACATAAGACATAGACAAAGGAAGAAGACACATACATAATCAAAGGAGAGAAGAACTTTGTTTATGAAGAATTTGTAGAAACACATTTTGAGTTTCATTAAATTTTTGTTGAAATTTCTCTTTGATTTCTATTGTTAAATTTTGTTGTCAAGTTTTGTTTTTCTATTATTAGTATAAAATTAAACTAAATAATATTATAAAACATCAACAATAAAAGCATAATGAAACATAAAAGCTTGAAATTGTTTCAATTAGTGGATAAATACATTATATGTAAGAAGATTGAATCAAAATCAATAAAAAGAATGAAAAAAAAAAAATCCATTTCCATTTGGTAACCATCCTCAAGATTTGAAATGTAAAATTCTGGTTTTAGTAACATGAGTATTCTAGATTTAAAATACAACAAGGAACAAACATGCAACACATCTTATGGAATCATCTGAGATCATGAGATTTTCTTGCAAGAATTTCTAGAATGGCAATGCATTGAACCAAGGTTGTTGATAAATCAACGGGTTAGAAAGGCTACAAATATATCTTTAAACCACAATAACAATCCTACGTAGGGATATGTTGGGTTTTGAAACTTTTACTCATGTCACCGTGATTATGGGAACAATTGTAACCATTGGGAGATCGATGTGTGTGAGTGAAAAGGCTCAATTTCGTTGTTCCAAAGTTATGAATCAAAGACCTAACCATGTGTGCAATTTGGCATCGAAACAAAAAAAAAATCAACTTGGTGATCTCAAACACCCATATATCAACAACAAAGTTTTGAATGATTGGAAATTTCTCCAAATCAATAATAAGAGAAATAACATTTTTTTGTTGGTGATTAAAACATAAGAAATACTCAACTACCACATAATTGGGTAGGCTTTCTATGTCAAAACAAAATGCAAGACCAATAATAGCTAACTATGTAGACCAATAAATTGGATTCAAAATCTGATTCAAATTTGAATGGTGTTCAGTGATCGGATTTGATTTGAATTACCATTGATTCCAATTTGAATTTTTATCATGATTGCAAGTAGGCAAAACATATGTTCATAAATTACCCACATGTTGATGTACATCTTTGACAAATGTTAATTGAAGAGTTTTTCAGGGAACAAGTCAAAATTTCCATGCCTAAACAACATGTTGAACTTCAACCTATTACTTCTACATTACAACCCAATAACAACATGTTTGGTTTTATGTCAATAATTCTATTGCTGATGGGAAGTGTATTACCAAATGTTACCAATGCCACTTGTTTTGCAAAATATGTGGGAAACACCACCAACTTCAATGATGAAAATTCATGTGTCATCATTGATGGGAGTAGCACCAATACCAATTCAACCATTTTGACAAAGTTATCAACATTAACCTTGTCATGTCATGTTAGTCACGTCTGTTTTGACATTAACGTAACCCTGCATCACATTAGTTGTCAACCTATGTTGAGTTCAATAATTTTTGTATCAAGGGTGACAGAGTAACCCTTGCAAACATAACACATGAAAATTATGTTTAAAAAGTTATGATGGGTACCCAACACGTGCACTTTAAGTTGAACATTTAAGAAAACATTAAATGTTGCAACAAGAAAATTTTATTGGATTTTATTTTTTAAAAGATTTCAACTATTTGTTTAACCAATTACATCAATATCAATAGTTCTTAATGTCATGCAAATAATTTTAGCTATCCAAATTACGACTAAAATTCACTCACAATATATTTAACCTTGTCCATGGATTGATTGAATTGCTACTACGTCTATCAAAGGAATCACCACCCCTATCCACCTTTGTCCAAGTAGCAATCACCCTTATCCAAGTAGCAATCACCCTTGTCCAAGTAGCGATCACATTTATCCCAAAAATGCTACCAAATTTGTCTACCCTTGTCTAAGTAGCAATCACCCTTGTCCAAAAAATGTAACTAAATTTGTTTACTCTTGTCCAAGTAATGATCACCTTTATCTAAAGAATGTGATCGAATTTATCCACCATTGTCCAAATAGTGATCGCCCCTCTCCAAGGAATGTGATTCAATTTCACTCATCTCAACAAATGATCATGCTTGTCCAAGTCACTCTACGGAAAGGTGTCAACCAAATTTCGGTTGTTTTTTGGAGAAGTGCCAACCGAATTTCAACTGTTATCTGGATAGGTGGCAATCAAATTTTGGTTGTTAATGGCAACCAAATTTCCATTGGCACCTAGATAGGTGATAATTAAATTTCGATCACACTAAAATGGTGAGAAGTTGCTATTGCGATTAGTTTAGACCTTGTTCCTCAATAGAATTTAACCTAAATATAAATTGGCCACTGTCATCTTATTTTATCATCTTTTCAACCTTTGTTTCTCCCACATTGTGGTCTTAGTCTTTGGGTGCTCTTTGTAATCAATGTGAGGAATTTTAGTGCAACATGAAAGGTTGGAAAAAAAGGTGAACGCAATACATCATATTACAAGGTTCTTTTGCCTAATTTAACCTTCCAAGATTACAATTGCTTCTAACAATTGTTGTTTGGGAGGCAAGGGTTGTGGGTGAAGGGAGATGTGTGGGCACCATGTCTGGTTCAATGTCTAAAGCACCTTATAGCATATTCTTTCTAGACCTTACATCCAAGCACCTTCAAAAATTATCTTCAAGAAGGAAAGAGTTTAAAAGTGGGTTGACTTCAAAAAGATCTTTTCATAAGGAATAGAAAAGTCCCAAGGGAAAATCAGCCCAATCCAAAGGCCGCCATGACAATGTAGAAAGTTATAATGGACTTCTTTTTACAAAAGGATAGTTACCTTTATGGTGTTAAATGCTAACTGTCAATTGGAAGGAATATCCATTAAAGATGACCATGCAAAAAAATTTGGGAAGTTTTGGAAGCCCCTGAGTTTTAAGAGGATCATAATTACAAGGACTATTCAATATAGGAGGATTTGAATCTAAAGGATGCTACTTTCAACTTTGAAGTTAAAGGAATGCTCTTCAGAGAGCTTGTCAAGAAACTCAGCATTCAGAAAACAAAGAATCCATCAATTAACATATGTTGTTAGTTCCTACTACCCACTTTGAGGAAATGGACTGAAGAGAATGTGGCCTGAAGTGTAATTGTCTGACGACCATTGTCTGTTATGCATATATTGAAGTTTCACCCTTCTTGTCATGTATTCCTGTTTCTTTCTGACAGTCCAAATCAGACAAACAGCTCAGATATCAACTGCAATTCAAAGCAATTCCCACCTGTGAATTTCCTGCAACTAGGGCCATAACCCTGCAACAAAGCTATGGCATATTCAAAGAACCTGATAGACCATGCACACATTGATGCATTCATTGATGAGGCATTCAGAGGGAACCCAGCAGCCGTGGAAGTGCACATTGTGCACTGTGCCAATAGTGTGTAGCCAAGCTTGGTAGAAAGTATTTGAAGGAATATGAGGCATCCAGCTTCTGTTCACTTGAGGGTGGTTGTCCTATCTCCTACCATTCTACTCTCATGGCAGGGATACAAGAATGTGCATTAGATATGGTATAATTGACTTGCCATCACTGCAAAAAACACTGCAAATTTCAGATTCCCCTAACCTAACCAATATGCAAGAAGGAACAAGACCACAAGCAACAAACATGCAACACATCTTGTGGAATCGCCTGATCAGCACTCTTCTGGAAATGTTATGTATTTATCCCTTTCAAAGACTCTTACAATGACAAGTCTGAAAGATTGTATTCTTCCACATCAAATGTTGATGCGTTTCCCTTCCTACATCTGTCACCATATTGATGAAGCCAGCATGCCAATGTTCTCCTGCACATTATAGTTCCAGTGTCAACTAGCAACAGTTTCACAATAGAAACAAATGGTGTAAAAACCTCCACATGCTGCACCACATAGAGAACAATGACCAACATAATTTGACAACCATTAAAATGTCAAAGATAAGCTTGTGCCTATCCATTATTCCTGAAAGTTAATTTGCAATACTTTTGCAGGAACAAATAAGTAAAAACCAACAGAGAGGCAGAAGGTTTGCACCTCATCTTTACTCCTGTGAGAAAAATACCAGTGTCTTAAGCTTCATCAGGATGAGATGAACTGAAACTACACTGGAACAGGAAATTGGGGCCAGCACCAATTCAAGAAATCATTAACCTTGACAGATGTCATGTGACAAATGTCATGTCACTGTGGTACCTGCCATACAACAAGAAGCGTGAGTCAACAGAACAGACATGCAATATTAGCAATACATTAAGGTGGCTTTTTTGCATATTTGGTGCCCACTTGCTGCTCTGCACATGCTTCTTATGCCTCATCAAGGATAAAGATTGGTGTCAGAGAACAGTACTTTTCACACAAGAGTGTCCTAAAGAACCCAAGTTTCTCAAGTATATCTAATGGAGAAGGCAGCACCGAATTCAAACTTGTCTTACACATCTACAACACATCCACTGTTCTACATCCTTAGGTGGCCAGAGAATGTACCCTCAAACACTAAGAAGGAAGAGTTGACATTGTCAGAGGATCCTGATCTTCATTCAAAAAGTCATTGTGGGAACTTTCACCCGCCTTGCCCTTGCCTCTGTCTGTAGAGGTAGCCTCATATATCCCTGCACAATTGAGGACAAGATGCAGTCATCATTGATGCTGTCCATTATGGTGGAGGTTTTGCCTGCCAGCACATCTGCTACAATGAAACCTCTAGCAACAGCATTCTATCACAATTTAGGACATGTAACTCAAGTCCAATGGCCATCAACTTGATTATGGTTTTCCTGAGGTTAGAATCTTACTCCTCCCCATATCCTAAACCAACATTGGCCATGCACTCTGTGGGAATCTATTGAAATTGAAAACATCTGCTGCAATCTAGGAGAAAGTGGTCAGGAAATAGAAGAAACCTCACCTAGGCCCAGCACCGAAGTGCACAGGGTGAAACCAAGCAAGGAGAAGTCCATGCCATAGAGCAACTCTAGAATGATAATACCTGCTGCTGTTACCAGCAAATGCTGTGGAGAAGCCACCACAACGTGCAACCTTCCAAAAGCCCACCCACAACATGACATTGAGGGCCAATTGCACATCACTGGGCACTTGCAACCATTCTTTCAATGCAGGCAAGCAGTGATGGAGTGACAGGTTTATTCACATGCTGACCTACACCAGCTATCAAATCTATGTGGATCAGGATCACAAATACATGGGACTGAAACATGCACAGCCTCTAAGAGACAGTATTCAGACTTAGATGTTAACACCATCCTATGTGTCTCTCTCTTGGTCTCTCTCTGCCTTTCTTGCACAATTGCATGAACATAATAGACCTGGAACAAAGACAACCAAGAGATCAGCAGCAGCACCTGTCTTCAACAAAGGAATCAACATAGAAAATGAGGACAATGCCGAAAAGGATAGTCTTACTATACGCCCATGCTGGTGATGCATAATGCTCCGGGTGTGCTTGCCCCTTTGTCTGTCAAAAGGCTCAAAAGAGTATTACCCTTCTTAACCAGCCGCAGGTCCAACGTGTCTTGACCTCAAGGACCTTACGCACTGAACTATACTACAAGTCATATCCAAGAAGCTTCCATTGTCTCACTTTGCAAGCTTGAAACAAACAAATAGCCAAATATAATGAGAGACCCATGGACAAAAGAATTCAATAGCACTTCAAGAAGGGTGCTAGACACTGGCTTACCAAAGCTAAATGCACTAATGCAAATGGGAATAGGCAGCATGCTGCTGATGTGACTGTCACTGCATGAAGGCGCTTCTTTGACAAGCTCTGCACACCATAACAGATTTAGCACTCATCCAGTAATATGATATTAGTAAGGCCCATTCATTATCAGTGTAACATTTTCCAAGCTCAAAAGTCTCCTCTGCTATCCACAGAAAATGGAACCTTTCAAGTAAAACTAACCATCAAACTCAATTTCTCCAACAACCAGATCTCCTTGAATTGCTATTACAGACCGCACCATCAACACAAGGATGAATTAATGTACCTTTAAAGATACGCGTCTGCTAATAATACGGCGCAATGCAGCTAGAACACCTGATAGAGCTGGCAAAAACATGGACCACAGTCCAATATGCCTAACCTCCTCTTCTCCCCTCAGTGATTTTCCACTTGCTTTGAAAGGTAACCAAAAGTCATGGACAAAACTATTACAGATGCATGTGGAGCATAAGGATTTTGCTGGAATCGACTACAGAGGTACTAAAACATTACTCAATCTCTAAGTAGCAAGGAGTCACCATTCAAAGCAGACATAATGTACTCTGTATGCAGATACCAAATGCTAGAAAAGTAGGGGACAATATATCTTAAGAAATAATGAACAACAGTGCAGGTTGCCCTCCAGAAAAGCAGCGGGGATACAGAAAGGAGAATTGCTTGACAATGCCCATCCTTGAGACAGGAAATAGAAAGCCGCCAATATTGCTACTAGCCCAGCCACCTGGCATATTCCAGAATTTGATATCAGTATGCAAAGTTTGTGTCCTATCTATCTGAGATTCTGCATTCATCCTCATAGCCAGGATGCTAGTCATGCAACTGACTGGTCATAAGTCATACCACAAGTATGCAATACAATCAAATAGGGTGAGGAGACTTTGTCAAGTATTTTGAAGAGCATCTGCATTGGTGGTAAAACTAACTATATCCAACTGACAGAGCCAAGAGCTTGACAGCAAAAATGAGCACCATGTCAAAAACACTTTTGCTTTGATAATAGACTTTGGATAAGTTTGATTGAACCCTAAGATCTTACCCGTCTCCAGATAAACCCACTACGGCCAAAGAGCAATGTGGAGATTGCACCCAACACTGCTCCTGCATACTCAGCAAGTATGGTTCTGCACAGCCAACACCATTCTTGTCACATTCTAAGATGATGGCTTGTGAACATGTTTGCAACTATTTTGCACACTTGTGTTGTTGACTGGCACAGCATCACCACCTAACACCTGGAGTAGACGTTGCACCCAGGGTAATTCATGATTTCTCTTGCCACAACAGAACAAAACAGCTACAATCCACCCAACATGCAGAGTTCCACTAAATTTGGACACCTATAGCAGATGCCATGGTGTTCAGAGTCTTTCAAAAAGACAGAAAGGCACACCTGACAGGTCCACAGGTACGAAGGCCTCTGCCCCATAGTATGAGGGATAGCGCCATCACACCACCATTGATAAGAGTAGGTATGAGCTGCCATAGACACCCTGCTCCCCATCAACATTAACCTAAGACACATTTTGTATAGAAACAACTCAAACATGAATGTCCATGCTACAGATTTAATACTGTGCAAGCATAAAACCAAGAGCCCCTTGTCAAATGTTTCCCAACTTAATACATCTGCCTGCCTGGTGGTAATTGCACCCATAACAATAAGGATGAAGAAAGAGAGTTAGTGGCATTAACAATGACACATAATTGAGAAGGAAAGCAATGTCAATGCAATATGGAGAAAGAAAACTTCATATAACATTACAGTAACCGGATGACAAAATGTTACATCAGATCTGGCCAAACAAAACAAAAATTACAAGAATGAGTTTGGCCATGACCTTCTGAGTTTCACTCACAGTACAAGACCATCACCTTCACCATGAACAGCAGTGACTAGCTGCCATTACTCTTCACTGACTTTCTCAACCTCCCAACAGTGGGTGTTGATAAGTAGTAATGATCTGCTCAAACTTAGGGAGGACAATTGTACAAAACTCTGCATCCTTAATTTTTTTTATCACATTTCCAAGAGTGACTGGAAGACTCAGTCATGATGTTATAGCACTCAAGGGGCATTTAATGCAAGAAATGATGACCAGCTTCAGAGATAAACCTCCACAACAAATGTGAATTGATCAACTTCTAAATGGAATTCAGCAGTGACTGAATCCCAACCTGATGATTTCATCAGCTCCCAACAATGGGTTGAAAGGAGTTGAGTCTCAGTCACTGCTGACCCCAAATAAATGCCAAGAATTGGTCTTGAACTTCAACAGTGAAGCTCCCAGTTGGTGGGGAAGGCCATTTTGACCAAAAAAAAAAAACATAATCAAGTGGGATAAAAGCTCCCCAGAAGACACTGTCCTTTATCATGATGAATTGAGGAGAGGCTGCAACACCAGACACATGAATCAGGTACACAGAACAGTCTCCAATGACCTTTCAACACAAAATAGTCAGGAATCCCTTTGTCTGAGAAATCAAGGAATGACATAGCTGGCAAGTCTAACTATGTGACAGTTGCTAGTTTTACAACCAAATGTGACCATCTAAAAAACTGTTGACATGAGGGACTCACTGTTTGTCAAAAACATCAATCTCCAAACCTTCTCCATGGCACCTAACAGCAAAATTCCAAAACACACCATAGCTACTTGCTTATCCAACTTGTCGTTGTAGAAGAGAAAGAAAGTACCAGAGAAGAGGACAATGGTCGGCCTCGCCAGGGACGCTGAAGAATGAGAAACAAGCCAGCTGAGCCAAGTAAGCACACAAACATGAAGACCACAACAGAGATGCCCTCTGTCACCAAGTAGCGATATGCTGCATATACTGAGAGCAGCCGCAAAAAACGGCCTATTATATGGAACCCATGCTGTGGTGCTTGCCTATACCAATCACCCTCCCATCTTGTCAGAACATGATAATGCACTGAATACGCTTTCTGTAACAAAGGCCAAGATAATTGAGCAAAGAAGGCTGATTGATACTTAGGCTGGAATAATTGAGCAAAGGTAAAAATTTGATTGTGAGAAGTACTCTAAAGGACTGTCCCAATAACTCTTTTTTTTCTTGAGACAATGTCAGATTACCAACTCTGAGAATTACCTTTCTTGCTCATAGTCTAAATTTGGCATCTTCACTGGTGTCTAAACAGAAAAGAGTGGTCGCAGTTGGTGACATGAAACTTTTGGTCAAAAAGAAAAAATAGAAAAGATCCAGAGAAATCGAGGAACAACAACAATTTGTGACTTCATGATCCTGCCTTCCAGTAACCCTAAGAACTGGAATACAGTGTGCATCCCAAAATTTTCGTAGAGGATAAATGGTGACAAGTGATAAGAATCATAAACTGCAACATTCCTTATCAGACATGAACCAAAAAAAGAGAAAAGAACAAGGTTAATTATCAATCCTTCCATTGCCCATGCCTCCAGGTAACCCTAGAACAGGAAGAAAGGACCTTGCTCCCCATTTGGAACACTAATTGCAGTTGCTAAACGGCAAAAAAGAGATTGTAATTACAGACTTGAAAATTTGATTCTTGATCACCAGAAAGCAAGGATCTCAAAGGACAAACAAAGGCACAGAGAACAAAATTCTGGCCACTCCATCCTCATGCAAAAGCGGAAACCCTATAATTCGAACAAAAGTTACATCATTTTCCTTCCAACACACACACACATTCCAAAATGAGAGAAATCGATACAAACCTGGCGGAAAATGGGCCCAAATTGAATGCTCTCAAAGCCCCAGTGGCTGCCTCCTGCCGTGAACGGTGCATAGCTAGATCTTTTTAAAACGCAAAAAAAAAGAATCACTTCCTCCGGTGCTACTCCGCTTTGCTTCTGATTTCCAAAGCCCGAAGGCAAAGCAAATGAAAATTCCCCAAAATTTTCGAACCGAAATGTTATGCTCCAAGTAGCCCCAATCCCACAGAACCACAAAAGCTTGACGACGAACTTTGCTCACGGAAAACCACTGCTATACAAGATGAAATTTGGAACTAGTGCTTGTATCTGAAGGTGGCCGTCCACTGCACAAGATAGCTTGCTCCAATTCTAGCTCCAACAACAAATTCATCAAACAATTCCAACTCCAACGCCATCTTCTTCCTCTTCTTCTTCCTGCTCATGTTCTTGTTCTTCTTCTTCATCTAACCCTAATTCTTCAGCACGTAGCGCCCTGGTTACGGCTCATGATCATCTCTTAACCGGTCGTGGGTTCAAATTCCACTGACGACATATGGGAGCTGGTATATAGAATAAGGTCCCTTTTACACTAGAGCCTGAAAAAGCTCATGATTATTGAAATAGAAAATCTATGATTGGAAGAAAAATCACTTTAAATTTCAAGTTCACTTTACACAAGGTTTAAGGACCAAGGAAATCTATCTATGAAGCAAGATAGTTTGTTGTGTTTTGTCACATGGATATCTCCAAACCACATCACTTCATGTCACACTCTTTATATCTTCGAAAAGTTCTTGACGAGTAGGGGTGCACCAACTTGGTTTGAAACCATTTGGAACTACAGTGTGGAAGCTATTGATTATCGAACTATTTTCTCAATGAAAACAAAATAAAATTGAAATTGAAACTTGCTTTGGAATTTGGGGGCGATATTGGTGTTGTTGGAAAGCTCTTAATGAGTCAAATTTAATAGACTTTATTTCAAATTTTCAATGCTAAGGTGTGGAAGATATTGATTTTTGAGTCAATTTTGTTGATGGAAATTGAAACAAATTGCAAAAATTGGGTTTGGAAGGAAAAAATATGGATTGAGCCCTCAAGGTGTTCACACTTGGGCCAATATAATAGGCTACATTAATTTAAATGGATGAAAAATTAACATTAAATGCATTATCGATAATGTTTCATGATCAAAGGGGGATGTTGTCATGCTCATCTATTTGAGATGGGCTTAAAAGCAAGCCCATTAGACCATAAGTTCAAAAAAACCATGATTGGTCAAATTGTGATGATTCAAACTCAAAAAAAGTTATAATCTCTTTTTAGTGGTGTTTTGGACATTTGTTAGATCATAAATCCAAAAAAACCTTGATTGGTCTACAAAAGAGTTGTCATGATTTTTTCCCAATAAATTTTAATATTGTTTTTTGAAGGTGGGCATGAAGTTTGTTAACCCATGGGTCAAAAGACTATGATTAGTTGAATTTTTACACTTCTTTTTCCCAAAAAAACTAATAAAGCTTTTTTGAAGGTGGGTGCAAGGTTAGCCCATGGTTTTAAAAAGTTGTGATTTGGTTAAATGTTTTACATAATATTTTTTTTCAAGTTTTAAAAATCTTTTGTGGGCACAAACTTTGTTAGCCCATGGGTCAAAAAAATAATTTTTGGTTGATTTTTTTTACATTATTTTTAAAAAATTATGATTCATAATGATCCTATTGTTGAAATGAAAAAAAATGGGAAAAATGTGAAATAATAAACAAAAATAAAGTGATGAAAAAAATATAGAAAAGACCTTAAACCAATAGTAAAAGAATTACATAGAATATCAAGTTAAAAATCAAAATTTACAAAAAATAATCAATTACCTTTTTTGGCTTCATAATAATATGTTGATACTTCAATAAAAAAATTATTTTCCCTTTACATTACACTTGACAACTTGGGCCTACACATAAATCATTTTTGAATTTTGATGGCATGGCCTTTGGATGTGTTTGGAGGGTTTTCAACATTTCCATGGTCAGGGTCCTTCACCATATTACAAAAGGGGGTCTAATGTATATTATCCAACTCTACAAATATTCCACATTAGAACCTTTTCAAATTTGTTTTTTCATATCATCACCTTTGAATCATTCACATGTGAATTTTTATTAAAAATCTTCTCCCAAGCAACATCAACACATTTGCTTTTACATATCATCACCTTTGAATCATTCACATGTGAACAAAAAAATTAATTATTTTCTCAAGCAAGATCAACAAATGATATTTCTTGCATTGAAAAAGTCACATCACATTGAATAAAAGGTTTGTTCTCTCTAAATCTTCTCTTCAAAATTGACATAATTAATTGAATTTTTTTGGCATAATTGATTGAATTTTTATTTTTTTAATTCCATAGTTGAAGATTGAATTTCATGATTTAAATTGAATGGAAGTGGTAATGATTTCATGGAAAAGTTATATACTCATGTAATTTTGTTTTGATATCATAAAATTCAAGGAACAAATGAAAACATATTAATATTTCAACCTTAGAGCATATTGATATTTAATATGTGGCCCTATATGTGGCCTTGCATTGGAAATCTTGGATCAAGTGCAACAATCATATCAAGTGGATTTAGTAGAAGACCAATGAATTTTGGTGGCAAAAATTACCAAAGGGCTACACAAAAAAACCTTAACAACATGGCCATTGGAAAAGTAAAGTTAAACATGGACAAAATTGTCAAATCTTCATGGTGCCATGTGGCAACATTGCCACCATCTATGCAAACGTTGCCACCTCCCAATTGTCAATAATGCTCCTAACATTGTTGAACTTATCACCAACATAGTTTTTGCTATTGAAGCACATTTGCCAACAATGTGCAATACATCTATACAAACAAAATTGTTAATAGGAGGTGATTTAATGTCACCTCAAAATCGCCAACACTATAGGTGCATTAGGAAACTTAAAAATTAGGGGATGTTGGAAATTGAAATCGCACAATGACAATAGTTTGAGTTGTAGAATTAAATTTGCTATTATGTTTGCTTTGGTTGTTCATGGATTTAGAAAGCTTGTGATTGAAACTTGAAATTTGAAATCCAATTTTGAAAAAAATGGCGTGATGGAAATAAGAATTATGTTGTACAAGCCTTTAGACTTTAGAATCTAGTGTTGAACCATTGATAAGTGATCAATGAACCTCATAGACCATGGTTTAACAATATCAAGCAATGGAATTATTGTTCAAATAATGTTACTATTCTTGAGTCATGATAGGGTTAGGGCTCTACACCAAGGGATTCAAATTACAGCCTACATGAATCAAATTGACAAATTTGAGTTGTTTTTTCATGGCCAAGTTGCAACGATGTTCAATATCCAATCTACAGGAATCAAGCTCCCAACAACAACCAAGTGAGTTTTTCTTTAAATTGAATATGAACTTTTGAGTTTGTAGCTAAAACTTGCAATTTCAAGCTTCAATTTAATGTGTGAAGGTGAATAATTTTGTTCAAAACTCAAATGTGTCCATTTAAAAAAATTTGCAAGATCTATTTGAATTTTTGAACTTTGTTGTCAATTGTTGCAAGATTTTTTTGTTTTGAACCATCGACAACCATCGATCTTTAAATGTTGAGTTTTTCATGGCAAAAATTAACGATATTGAAACCAAAGTAAATAATAATGGCCCCAAGGCCTAATGAATCACAAAGCTTTCCATCTTGTTATGATGTTATAATTGGTCCTGTAGGAAGATTTGCAAATTCAAAAACATGGATTACACACAATTAGTGATCAAAATTCTAGGTGCGTATAGACTCCAACAATCATGAATGGTGATCGAATTAAGATCTAGAGTTTAGATTCTAAAAATCATGCCACTATTGTGGTTTGTGTGTTGTGTTCATTATTGAACTTCAAGAGTAGGTCTTAAATCCCTAACTCCTAATTAATTATTGAATTTCTTGGAGTCTTGATTAGTGATTGTTTTGTTGCCGTCAAGAATTAAGGATATTTGTGAGCTTAAACTATAGTTTACAAACTCTTGAATCTCAATTCATTCATGAATCTTTTAAAGGCCTACCTTTTAATTTTGAAGTTTTGGTTCTTAAGTTCTAGTTGTAGCTTTAAGGATTCAAATGCAACTCATGTACATTAGTAGTTTATGTTAGACCTAAAACATTGTGTATGTGTTTTTTTATATAGGCTCGAGAAGCACATGAACATTAGGGAACACTATAAATGTATTAAAGTATGTCTTTAGACTAGCCTTTCAATTTTGATTACCCGTTGTCCATATGGAAATCAGATAATTGTTTAGTTATTGAATCCCAACTTCCAAAACCCTACAAGCTACAACAATGGAATTCAAATTTTTAGTGTTTCATTCTTCCACTTTTTTTCCCTACTCATAAGCATTACACTTAATCTAACTACTAGGGGCAACATGTGCCCAATGCCTATGGACTAAGTGTTAATTTGTGGAAGTTATATCTATTGCTAGGTATATTCAAGTCAAATACTTGGAACTATTAAGCTTCACCTATAATTGACAATTATTCAAAGGAATTGGCAAACTTTGCGAAGCAAGTGAAGTTCATTACATTTTGCATGAATAGAAAAAAGAAAGGTATGTAATTTTCTATAGTATTTTTTTGCATTCTATCAAATTTCAATAGGTGATCATTACTTTGAAGTTCAAGCTATGAAGTTTGTTATAGTAGAAAATGTAGTTCAAATTGTGAATGTTATACACATGGCCCCACATTGCACAAATTGTAATATATGTTCATATTTTGTAGGTGGGGGAAGTTGGAAATATTGGCTTCACCTACATTGCTTATTGAATGGTTGTGTTATGTGGAGAATCTACAACTTTAAAAAATCCATGGGCACTAAATGTATAAATAATTGCATCGTTTGAAAAATTGTTAAGTATTAATCAATAGTCAATCTTTTGACAAAAAAACAAGATGGCCGCTGAATTTGGATTTTGAACTTCCCTATCAACTAGTTAGAAACTATGGCCCAAATTTTGTAGCTTTGCAATGTTACCTAGTGCTCAATAGTTATGTGCATATGTTGTTTACTAATGGAACCCAAGCCTTGGAGGTTGGACATTGCATTTGTGTTTCCTTGTTGCATGATTGCAACTCTTACGTATCTTTGTAAGTGTAGTCAACTTGTCAAAAAAAAATGCAAGTGCAACTTGCAAATTACAAAACCATAAATACAAACAATGAAAAAGGTTTGTTTGTTTTTGAAACTTATGGTGCTTGTATGGCAAAATCACCATTTTACATTACAACATGAACATTGTACATATCATGTTTGTTAATTACAATGAATTGAATTTGCATGAGGTTATAACTTATGATTGTTTGTCAATTGTGTTAAATTAAATTTGCATGATGCCTATTGTTTACTACTTTCATATTAAGGTTGTAACAACATGAATTGAATTTACATGAAGTTATGACTATTTGCCAATTGCATTAAATTGAATTTGAATTTGTTTGAAGCCTATTGCTTGTTACTTTCATATTATGATTACAAAGTTGTAATCCAAATCCTTTCTTAAATAATATGTTGATCAACTTTTATGTATAATCTACAGTGTGATTAAGTTTCAACTATGGACCTTTGCTTTGCTAATTTTGATCTTGTGTTGGTTGTAAGGTTAAAACACCATGGCCCTTTTGTAAATGCCCAAAAAATTTAATTTTAAGCCTTTGTTCCTTGTTTCATCAACCTTTGAAGATGAAGGTAATCCATTGTCCAACTTGGTGATGTTTCACATGTGAAAAAATCACCAAGTGTTGTTGTGTTTGATTCAACTTGTAAATATCTATTCAATCAAATTCCACCAAAGAAAGAAAAGTTGTATGACAATTCACATAAATTTCAAAATGCATGGACTACTTGTTTGCCATGGGTAGAATTTGTTGTTGATGAAATGGGGTTAGTGCAACAAGTCAGATGCAAGATTTGCACATTTGTTAAAGGGAAAGAAAAGTTTTGGTCCCAAAAGTGGATAGTTTGATTAAGCATGTTGGGCATAAGAAAGCTACAATTTTTATGCCAAGTGTCGATGTTGATTTTCATTACTACAATAAAATTTTAATGCATACCAAGAATGAGCCAATTTTTTTTGTTATTAAGGCCCTTCTATCTTGAACTAACTCCACATTGATGTCCTTTCAAATCAAAAATAAAAATATGTGCAATTTTTTCCATTTATCACATGTTGACCCATGGACATCCCATGATGGATTATCAATGCATTCAAGGCTTGTTCCAAATGCTAAATGTCAAATCTATTTCTAGAAAATGTTGGTAGAATTTTTAGGTTGGGGCATGGTTGGGTCACACATGAGGTGTTGTTGGAGGCCACCAAAGCAACATTTGCTTCTACCAACTTCATTGTTGTTAATGCAAATGAAGTTACAACAATTGACAACACATAGTGATTATCAATCCATTTATATGTGGTGCAAGGTTGGAAGAGGATTTTGATCCTCTTATGTGTTGAAAATGTTAAGGTTTTTGCCATGTCTAATAATGTTTTTGGATTCATGGTGAAAGGTTTTCTTGAGTGGTGGGTTAAGGTTGGAGGAAATGGTCGTTAGGAAGTTGGTCGGCATGGGGTGTGACAAAAGTAACATCTTTCAAGGCCATCAAGTGGGTGTGACCTTGTAGTTCAAAGAAAATATTGCCCCATTTATGAGTGAGGTTCGTTATTTTTCTCATAAGACCAATTTGGTAGTGATCACTTTGTTTGATTGGAACTTATGCATTACCTAAAAGATGTATTGCAAAACTTGTATGCATTTTTTGTCCACAACGCAAAAAAATCACTCCTTGAATTAAAAAAGCTAACAAATTTGATAAACACCAAAGGCAACAAGCTTGTATGAAATGTCAAAACCTAATGGATCACCATATTTTCAAACAAAACAAGTATATGTTAAATATCATCCTTTCATTATCAAAATGCATGCTAAAAATTAAAATAGTGATTAAACTTTGAAATATTTAAATGTGATGTGTGATGTCGAGCTCATTCTAGGGTTGCCTTATATCTTCCCATCGCTTGAATGTGTGCATATGTTAATCAAAATTACACGAGGTAAAGATGTTTTTGTGTGTGACTTTGTGAATTTAAACATTAAGCTAGTTCAACACGAATTTTCCAAATTATATTACAATCTTTACACTAGATTCAATGATCCATCATTCAATAACTTCAACACCATTAAAACCCTAATTAATGATACCCTTCCCATGAGTTGGTTTTCTAATTTTAATTGTGGAGATGATGCCATATATTTGGTGTTCTTATTTATTGGACATAATTACCATATATAGTAGCATGACCTATATGGTGTTAAAGAGTTTCAAACTATCACAAAGGAGTTTCTTAAACTAGATATTGACAAAATGAAACAACAATGCAAGGGGGTAGCTTGGGGTTTTATCAATGAGCTTGAGTGGCACTTCCCAAAGCATCATATTATGACAACATTAGGTGTGGTTTACTCTAATTATGGGTGAAATATCCAAAAGATGAAAAAAAGGAATTTCACAAACAATATACTCTATTAAAAACCACCTTTTATGCCCTTCACAAGGTGGGTGAGTATGGGAAATTAGTCCCTGCAATATTCTCAGCCCACACCTTAAATTTGCAAGTCTTTTATTTCAAGATGATGATGGGACACAACTTTGAACAAGTCTTACACAAAGAAAATTATTTCAATCAACTTATTAGATTGTGGCCCAAAGTTTTTAGATCTCCAATTTCAACCATAAGCTTTTTGAATTCATTAAGTTTGTTGAAATTGTACATGTCTTTAAGTCCTTGGTTCCATTAAAGATGAACAGACTTTCAACATTGTTAGTTTCATGAAAACAAACTATAAAATTGGTTAAACACACACCTAGACCTATGCATTAAATTCCATAGTCAATTTTTTTTACATTATAAAATTTTCCCTATAACCAAATCATTGCTAAGTGGTAGGCCAAACATCATTATGCTACATATGGTTAAATGAAAGCTAATTACATTATTGGGCTCCTAAATCTTAACCCTTGGCTAGCACATTGAATTTTGATGATGTCATGATTTTGATGTAGCTTTAGTGGCCACTAATAACATCTAAACCTTGACTAAATACATTGTAATCATTCTTCATTTCTTCAATTGGTCTACATAATGGGATGGTAGTCAATCATGCATTTTGAATTTGTCATGTGGTTGTATCAAGGGTATGGCTGCCATGATGTGATTTTTGAATGTCATTTGTAGGTAGTATGTACATTGGACTAACTATCATTTATATTTTTTCAATGTATAAATATAGTTGTAGCAAAACTGAAAGGTATGGTTGTCATTTTTTTATCATCAAAATTTTCATCATTCAATAGAATGGGAATGGTGGTGATGTTTTGCTTTCTAGATTTGTCATGTGGTTGCAGCAAAAGGTAGGACTTCATATTTGATTTTTGAATTTATCATCTATAAACAACTTGAGGGAATGATGTTCAATTGCATTTTTTTGAATTTGTCACATTGTTGTAACAAGGGCATGACAATGATTTTGACACACTAAACATGTCATCTATTTGCAGAATGGGAATGATGATTTTTTGGGTGTTTGGATCTATGTAATAGTTACAACAAGGGGCATGTTGACACTTTTGGATCTTTGAATTATCATCTTCAAACACAAGGGAATGTTGGTATCATGCTCTTTCTTTAATTTGTCACATGGTTGCAATAAACCCAAGGCTGTGTTTTTTAATGCTAGACTTATCATTTGTGCATTGAATGGGAATGACAATGATTCATTGTTGTTTCAATTTGTTGTGTGGTTACAACAAAAGGCATGTTAACATCTATTGATATTTGAATTTTGTTTTTACAAACAACAAGGAAGTGGTGGTTAAAAACATTTTGGCAAATGTATCATGTGATTGTAGCAAGCCCAAGGCAGTGTTTTTTAACACATGAACATCATATGTGCACAAAATGGAAATGACAATTACTTGATGTTGTTAGGAATCTAGATTTTTCATGTGGTTGTAGCAAAAGGTAAGTTGTCATCTTTAGAATTTGTCATTTATAGTAAGTTATACATTGTCTTTTCATTTATTCTTGATTTAGATCTACAATGCCCTTTAATACTTATGTTTGCATAATTTTATGTACCATATTTTTTAGTTTTAAAATAATTTACACTAATGTTATTACATGCTTCTCATGTGTGCAATAAGCAATGGAGAAACCTTATCCTACATAAATGAATTCTCTTACATCATTGTTCAAAGCATGTTGTGGGGAAAAGGAACTTGTTTTTTAATGTTATGCATGAAGAGAAAAAGGTGTCCTACACCCATGAATTCTATTGCATAATTATTTACAACATAGTTGTGGAAAGAAAGAAATATTTTTATGTTATGTACAAAGAGAAGAAGGTGGTGTTTGAACAACCACTTCTTTCGGGACTTCCCCTATGCAAATAATTAATGTCTATCACATTTGATATTCAAGGAAGGGAATCATTTCCTGAATTTTTTTTTTGTTATGGATTGCATGGTCTTAATGGTGAAAGTTATGCCTCACAGAGGAGTTCCATAGGTTGTTGCATCTTGGGGTCACCTAGACTCACAACATGTTACATGATGCATTGCATCTTAAGGTGATTCATTTTCGATAATCTGATTATCATTAAGAAGACCTAAAGTCTCTTTCAAAGTTAAGCACATGTGTGTCCACCTTACAAAAATTGAAATTTTTTTAAAGGTGTGAAAAACCTTTAACTTTATCCCACTAGGTTTACATCTTGAGCTTTCCAAGGAAACATTAACAACCATGTTTGAATTCAATTTAACATTTGTTCATGTAAGCCTTGTGTTGTAATTATGTGTAAAGATTTGCTTTGGTGTGAAAAAATGGGAGGGTAGGACTATTACTTTTTGGCCAACAATTCATGTCCTTGACCTTCCTATATCAATCCAAAACTTTTATTTTCTTGAAAAATGGAAATTTCCCATATAGGAAGAATGTATATTTCAACTTGGATATCTAGTATTTATGGGCCCACATTATTTGTAATTGGGATTAAGTAAGTAAAAATTATTGATCCGATCTTTAGAATTCATCACATGAAACTAATTGTGCCAACTAAAGTTGATATATCAACTAATAGAAACAAAAGGCAAAAAAATGTATGTGATGCAATATGCAAGTGCATATGTTCAAGGAAAACAACCCTTAATAAATTATTATTTTAAATTATGATTGTGTAACTATCTTAGTTCATTGAGCTTTTGTGTCATCTTTTTGTGCATGACCAACATATTTTGTTGCTGAAGATTTATAACAAAATTGATGTTTTTTCATTTTCATGAAATCATATGGTTCTTAAAGTGTTGATGCATTGACCTGGACATAAAAATCCCCCTTACTATGAAAGACCCAAACAAAGGTGGAATTTTGATGGTTGTTTTCTTTTTGTCTTGTTCGTTGGACAATGGTAAATTAGTCCTAATTTGCATAGAGAAAGGGGTGGCAACTATTCAAAGGGTTTTTGACCAAATCACAAGAGATGTGATAGACTTTAAGCTTTTGATTGCCAATTAGAGCATAAGTGAATCAAGATGCCTACTTTGACTACAAGTGGACACCACTAAACAACATTTTTTTTGGAAGGTATGAGTTTTGCAATTGTTTTAAAGATTTTTTATGAAATTTTATGTGTGAGAAACATAATGCTTTGGGAGGTGAGGCAGAACAAACACCAAATGAACCTTACATGCAAATTTTTCAACCCATTTTATATTTTCTTGTACTTGAAATTGAGAAATTAGGACTTACTTATGGTCTAATAAATTGGATGTGCATTTAACTTGTAGATTACACATTCATGTTCACCAATAAGACATGTCTTACTTCTCACACATATTTTGACACCATCATATTTGAATTTTAATAATGATTTATGTCAAATATGTTTATCTTCATTTATAGAAAAGGTTTAGATGTGAATATTTGGGATGCTGAAAAGTGTTTTCAATTGTGGACTACCAAAAATGTAAGTTTTTTTTTTTATTGAATATCAATTAACTTTTTGTGTTTTATTAAACGTTTTCGGCAATGAACATTTCTTCAATTCATTTGTCGTGGCGTTGACCTATATTTTGTTAATTGTATAATCGACATGATAACCTTGATTAATTGCACCACCTTATGTTACTTCTATGATTTTTTATCAAATGAAATCATGATTCATTGCAAGGTTCAAGCTTTGTTGTTGAAATTAAAAATCACCAAGTTTGTATCGATTGTAACCTTATGTGAAGTGATCTTGATTTTAATTCCTTGTTAGGTATGTGTATTGCATCATGAAAATGTTAAAAATTGAAATTCATGAAAATTGAAGTTTACAATGTTTAAAGTCAATAATTATTCCGTTGCAAGTTCAACTCTATGATGTGGGAGGATAACAAAGGCGAATGTTGTAGTTAAATTTTGGGGAGTTTCTAATTAGGGCCCTTGTTGTAGATGGTGATGGATATATTGTTTATGTTGGAACTAAAACAAGGGACTTAACATGCTTTAACATGAAAATAAGTAGTTTTTGTTTGAACTGTAACATATGTCAAGTTTGGATTGTGATAACAAATTTTTAGGGTTGGAAATTTGCAAGGTTTTGACAAGTACTTCACTTTTGATAAACAACTAATTTGAAAGGGGGTGGATAAAACCAAAACAAAAGCAACTAAAAAAAGAACTAGTTCTAGCTTCCAACTTCTTACAATTCCTTAAGCAAATTCAACTTGTCATCTTAGCTTAAAAATTTGAATGGCCTTCCTATCTTATATATTAATTCACTACGTCTGTCAGTGTGTGTGTCTATTTGTAAAACCTGATCTCCCCAACAACATGACAGTTATTACCACTACTTTCTAGGGCAGTTAATTGTGGTAAATAATAATAAAAAAAAATTTACTGTGGCATTTAAAGTTGTGTTTGACCTTGGTTACAACAGTAATAATATAATGAAAGTAAATAAAGTAAATGAGTTGTTACGTAAGCAAAGGCAAGTAAGTAATTACGTAAGTAAAAGGTAGTAAGTTAAAGCAAGTAAAA
>Ga0116227_10006523_pt1 | contig 23568 bp, 20 predicted proteins | sample S1TSphgellanicum_FD_89693 | JGI IMG/M metagenome (GOLD analysis project Ga0116227, IMG submission 89693) | Host-associated microbial communities from peat moss isolated from Minnesota, USA - S1T2_Fb - Sphagnum magellanicum MG | ecosystem: Host-associated > Plants > Peat moss > Unclassified...
AAAAAAAAAAAAAAAAAAAAAAAAAAAAAAAAAAAAAAAAAAAAAAAAAAAAAAAAAAAAAAAAAAAAAAAAAAAAAAAAAAAAAGAATTACAGAATCTGAAACTCTGTTGATCCCCCCCCCGCGCCCGGTTTGGATGGAAAATCCAAATTTTCATCTTGATTTTTTTTTCCTTCTATAAAACCCCCATCGTACATTTCCCCGTTCATACCTTAACAGTTGGGTGAACCAGCACAATGTATAGATTGGTACCATGGTTAAAACTAAAAACCTCAAATTCTCTTAGGTGCATCTAACCATGGTAAATAGCTTGTCATTCGGCAAAATCCAGGCCCTTAGTCCAAATTTGACATTGAAATATGGCCACTAAAAGGCCTTACTCACGTAGGTTACCAGGTTGTTAAGTGAACCAGCACCCACATTGGTTGGTACGTACCATGGTTAAACTCCCAAAATACATTTTCTAAATATTACAAATATCCCATGCTAAGACTCAATCAGGGTTTTTGAGTTCAAAGATAACATTTTTTAGGGCTTAGTATTGTCACTTAGAGGCGTCACTCAAGAAGGTAAAGGTACCGATTAATTATGTGTCGACCAAATTGACCCTTTTGGCACCAAGGGAGGACCCTTTTATGGATAACTTTAATATACCGTAACGTGAGTTTGGCAAAGGATGGTGTCAACATTCAAGTAATCAGTTGTATTGGTATGAAACCTATATAAGAGGTCAAAAATTGGCACACACTTACGTCGAGAAGAAAGGGTTGAATAGAATTGCATGACCCACCCATAATCTCACCTAATTTAACCAAAACAAACTTACGACAATACCCAAATAAAAGCCCATTCACACTTGGAGTTAACTCATCAATTACCAAATGTCGTGTAACACAATTTTATTTCCCATTCAAATTTAGTACAATGTTATTTAACATAATGTGTAATGTGGCATCCTTGTTTGCAAAGTATTTTAAGGCATTGTTAAATGAAATGTTTGCAAACATTGCTTGCACTTTCAAGAATCATAGATTTTCAATGAAAACATTTACATTCCATAAAATCACCAAAACTAGCCAAAGAAGTTAATGCTAAGTTACAAGATGTTTGTTCCACCCGTTTATCCTCTTGTCCCACGATTGTGAGCACAAACATGTAGTAAGAGAATTCCTTGCAACAATTTTAGATGGAACATGTTTCAAAGACACAAGAAATGCTTTACATTGCATTTGCTACAATTTGAGGGGGGGGGGGAAATGAGAGAGATGAGAATTTCTTAATTATTCTTTAAAACATTTATGCTTAGAGTGTTGTAGCGAGCTCCGTGAACAATCTTGAAAGCGAGATGTGAGTGATATGAGGATTGCTAATCTGTTTTGAAAATTTTCTACACCTAGAGGGCCACAATGAATTCCATGGAAAGTCATTTGCACAATTGTAGCAATAGCCATGTTCCAAAAAAAAGATATGAGAGTTGTTAAACTATTCTAAAATTTTCTATGCCTAAAGGGCCACATCAAACTTCATGGACTATTGTTCACACAATTGCAAAGGTAGCCATGAACAATCATTCACACAATTGTAGGAGGTGCAACCAACAATTGCAAAAATAAAACACTCATAATAGTCACAAGAACAATAAGAGCAATGGACATAGATACTACATAAGCAATGGCATTCTTCAACACCATCACATCTGAGTTTAACAACACTACTAACAGTCAAAAATGTAAGCATTCTCACTTTGCAAAAACTTACAACTCAAACAAAAACCACCCTAGTATGTTAATAAGATCCAATAACTAAAGATTACATTGTGCACTTCAACAAAAGCATTGACATTGTTTAGGGAACATTGCTGGTGCCCCATCAAGCAAGAAGGGACCATCTCTCCAAATAGACTCTTGCAGAGTATGCAAAAAACTGATGGACTAGTATGGTGATTGAAAAGTCTTCAAATACTTGAAATTGGAGGCGAACAGTAGACAACGCATCTCTTTTCAAGCTTTCAACCTTGAACCTCGAACCAGCCAATTTTCAAGTATTGAGAGCACAGCTACAATTTGGTGAGATCCAGATGATTCTTGACATCGCAGAAATACCACTTTTGCAGCCAAATTGTAGCAGTGCTCTCAATACTTGAAAATTGGCTGGTTTGAAGTTCAAGGTTGAAAAGCTTGAAAAGAGATGGGATGTCTACTTTTTCCCTCAAATTCCAAGTAGCTGAAGGCTTTTTAATGACTATACTCATCCATCAGTTTTTTGCATACTTTGCAAGAGTCCATTTGGAGAGATGGTCCAGTTCAGACTGAAGAGGGAAAAGACACCATGCACCAAGTTCTTTGCTTTTGCAAGCTTAAAACTTTTGAACAAAGTGGCATCCATAATCTTATAAGTAACCCAAAATTGATTTGAATATGATACAATTGAACAAAAGATTGAAAATGGAATTTTTATTCCCCAACAAAGCATTGAAGTTCATGTTTAATTTGTAACTTCAAAAAAATTCCATGGGTGTGCTTTGTGTGACAGTTTAAAAACCAACATTGGTGTCTTCCTTTGGTATGTCATATGGATCTGAAATGGAGATTGGGTTCAGATTTAAGATATGCATCACTGATGTAGTCCTACACAGGACTCTGAAGAGTTGATAGAAAGAAGACACTTATATTTGTTAAAAAGAAACTGACCTCATCTGTACTGCACTTTTCACTGCCATTGATTAGCATATTTGTACAGACAAGATTTCCTAAAGACAAAACCATTAACACGTGTAAGATCCTGAAATACTGTATCAAATCCCTTGGAAACAGAGACCCAAAGTAAAACTCATTTGGCTCAGTTCAGTTCAGATATTGGGTTCAACTCCAATTTTCTCACCCACCTCTTAATTTCAACACATTTCTTCTCGAGCTTTCAAGGAAGACCCATCAAATCACTGATGCACATACGCAGAAGAGTTTAGAACAAGTCTATTCCAAACCAAGAGTGTGTAACATAGCGTGACTATGACTTATACCCAGTTTAGTTACAGCACAAGAAGTCAGTTCGAAGGAGGTGAAAGGCAGTAGAATGGTTCCAACCTTCATGAAAGTCTGACACCGGTATTGCAATCACCTGAATATATCCCATTCCTTGAATTCACCTTCAAGATTTCTTTGCTGCTGGCACCAGTATTGCAATTGCCTGAATAGGTCCCATTTCTTTGATGCACCTTCAAGATTTCCTTGCTGCAGCTCTTTGCACATAGCTGACAGCAGGGTAGCTTTCAGAGCTGCAAAAATGGCAATACAGATGCTTGCAACAAGGGCCCCCAATACCCCTCACAGACGATAACAACAATTCAACACATTTATCAATGCCTCCCTGTATTGAGATTCTGCCTGCATCTGATTGGTGCTCTACAGAGATATCCTGCACTAAGCTTTAAGTTTAATCTAGGGTCTAGAGGAGGGAGGTCTTCCATGTTGCCTTCAAAGTCCTGACTCCTAAACATGAAAATTCTCTTCCCACTGTTTAATCTACCATCCGTAGTTTCAAAGAGTCTGGAAGCCAACCTGCTCAACAGCAAGAGAAACAATGTCATCATCAACAACAAGAAGCTGCAACAGAACTTCCTTCTCATGAAAGCATTGACAGACCCTACAGGTTGACAAGAGTGACCTTGCACAACAATCCTGCAACATTGAGCTTTTCACTTAATAATAATAAGGATGACACAAACTCTGGACTCTGCATCAAGAGTTGCCACAAGTTCTAGGCATCGAAGAAGAGATGCTTCAAACCCTCTTCAGAAAAATGTTCGGGTGACAAGATCAAATGTAACTCATTCAGGTATTGCCCATTCCACAATCACAAAGCACAAGCAGGTTGACTGAGACCAGTGATGCTTCTGCATCCAAATAACACATCAGGCAGCTCCTCAAATCAATTCTGCAAGCAGGGGAAAAAAAATCCAAAACATGCTTGCATTCAGAACCCTAACTAACAGTGATCACAGAATACTGCAGAAAGTTAGGTTTTTTGGAAAAACCAACAGACTTGAAAACTCTCGGAAACACTTTGATAAAAGTAGGAAAAGACAGACTTCACCAAACTTGAAACTTACAATAAGAAAAATTTATTCCAAGAAATGTGTGCAGAGGATGAAAAGGATTGCAGAAGATTGAGCCTCACTCCCTTCTGCCATGCAACAATCCCCCACAGTTCATAACCCTAACATACTTCTATTACCTTCAGAATCTCAATTTAGGGTGAGAAACACAAAATGAATGTTGTGCTTGATCCACCTTGTGAATGACACAACCCCCTCTTTCCCCATGCCCCTGTGGATTCTGTCTGCCCCCCCTGTGTATTCTACCATGTGCCTGTACCTAGGGTTTCTGGTTTTTTAGAGTTCCTTGCTTTTCTTCACAGATGCAGTGCAATCTTCTGCTATCTCAAGCAGGGCATGGAAGATCAAATTATTGGATTTCGAGTTGTTGCCGATCCTCTCCCGTTGTCACCTTCTCTCAGTGGTTACCCCCACAGCCACATTGCTGACCAACTTGCCGTTCTCATCCAAGGTCATAGGATTCTCCACTACGACTGTCTGTGTATGAGACTGCTCAGAAGCTGCAGGCACTGGGGGAGGAAGAGAAGCAGGAGGATACTGCGATGGTGGTGGTGCTGGTGTTGCTGAATGCCTCTGTTGCTGCTGCTGGGGCGGCAACGGCAATCGTATATTAGGCATGGCAATGGAGGTCACATACTGACAAAGAGCACACTTGACTGAGTGAGCCCCATATGCGTACATGAGCATGGTACCACAACCCCCACAATTGATATGCGCCATAGGAGGAGGAGGCGTCGGCGTCTCCATAGCCAGATTCACCGTGTGACAACAGGAGCATTGCACGCTAGTGGCACCTCGCATGTACATCAACAAAGTCCGACATCCGCCACAAACCAACTGCGCCATCGTCTCTGTGCCATGAGGAGGCACGGCAGTCACCGAGCTGCACAACGCACATCGCACATTACTGGCTCCAGATGGATACACCAACAAAGTGTGACAACCGCCACATATCAGCTGTCCCTGCTGCTGCGTTCCTTGCATCGGTTGTTGCTGATACGGCATCAACACCACCACAACGAAAGTCCTCAAATCTCCTTACTTTCCTTTTCCAAGGCTCTCAATCTCAGAACAATCTCAAGACCTCTCCCTCTCCCTCTCCCGCTCCACCAACAGCGTTTTTCTTTCCCCCCCACCCGCCTCTCTCTCTCTCTCTCTCTCTCTCTCTCTCTCTCTTCCGCTAAGATACCTCCACAAGTCTACTGCTCAATGAACCCCTTCATATCCTACAATCCAACAACAACCCACTGGAGCTCACTCTCTCTCCACACAGATGCCACTCCGCCGCGCCAAATTCGATGCGAGGAGAGCAGAGAATTGCGCTGCAATCGAAGCTCCTCCGTCGGCGTCCGTCTTCTTCGTTCGCAGTTGCGGAAGCAGGCACGGAGAAGCATCACTCGTTGTTTCTAGTTTCTACATGGCACTACGAAAACCCCTCTCCCCCAGCCCCCCCCCCCCCCCCCCCCCCCCCAACCCCCCCAAAGGCCCTAAAACCCAACAAAATTGGGGGCTAACTAAGTTGTAGGTAGAGTCCCCCATTTTTCGGAATACCACATCCAAGGGCCTGACCTAATCTAAAGAAATGGATGAAATTTGTGTGTCACTAGTCAGCTTATAAACCATTGTGGGACCTTACCCAACCTAAAGTACAATTTTCTAGTGACAATGGTTACACGTGGTTTAGGGGGATGATTATAAAATCCTTATGTTATTATTTCGTCTTATTTTTCAAAATAGATTTTAGTTTAGAATCTATTCTCAATGGAATGGAGAGGTGTCTTTTTGAATATATGACTTTTTTATCAATTTTTTTTTCAACCATAGTCACAAATGACGAAAACAATGAATATTTTTTTTAAAAAATCAATAGACATTTTATTTTTTTCAATTGAATTTGAATTCAATTCAATTCAATTCAATTCAATATGAAGCCAATGGAATTTGAATTGCATTTAGTTGAGTTGGAATCCAATTCAATGTATTTTAATTCAATGCAATTGAATTTGAAAAAAATCAATTCAATTTGAATTCAATTCAAGTTGCATGCCAATGTCATTTAATATTTTCATTCAAATGGAACTTAATTTCCAAATTTAAATTATCGGTTTATTCTCTCACTAGTAATGCATAGCAATATGGAAGCCCAAGTTTATACCATAAACCATCCTCAAGAATATCTAGTGAATTCAAAGGGCACATTACCAAGTGGAACTTTTCCTCTTCCTCCACCAAAGGGCAAGGTGTTTTTGCAAAGTGAAATGCTTGCTATGGTGAGCATTTTGCTTCCACCAAAGAGCAAGGTGTTTTCAAGCCTTGCACCTTCAAGGACAAGGCACACAATTCAACCACTCAGAGGACCTTACTCTCTACTCGTAAGGTACCTTGCAAACAATGTGCCCACCACTCCCTTCTCCCTCTCCTCAAACACCCCTCACACCTCTCAACTTGACACCTCAAAGAGGTGCCATATCTGCAAGGCAAAGGTGTTTGAAAAGGGTGTTCTTGTTGTTCCTTTGAGTTGTAAGTGGATTTAAAGGTGCATTCACACTTGGTGTTAGGGACTTTAGGATTGAGTCCCCCTAACACCATGCTAGCCATTTAGGATGTAAACCTAGTTGCCATGAATTTTTTTATGTTAAGCTAACATTCACTTTAACATTGAACTATGGCCCATTTAACATTGGGTGTCACCTAGGATGCCACCTAGATTTTCATTTAACACTGACTTAACATCAAGTGTGAATGCGCCAATAGTCTTGTCAATACCATAGTTGTGACATTCCGGCATTTGGAAACTTATGCAATCCTTTTCTAAAATCTCACCTCAACTCCATTCCGACGCCTGAATGCATGAGGTTCTTTGTACAAAACCTGACGTGCAACAAGCTTGAAAATTGTCCTAAGTTTTTCATAGGTTTCTTTCAAAGAAACTTGACCTTGCAAAATATGAAAATTTCTTGCATTTGTTCCAGGATTCTTTAAAAGAAACTCAACGTTTTAAAATATGAAAATTGCTTGCATTTTTTCAGAGGTTTTTTTTTAAAGAAACCTGATTTTTGCAAAACATGAAAGTCTTCTAGTTTTTTTAAAAAGTTTTTTCAAAGACACCTGATCCGGTTTTGAGTTTTTTCTAAGGTTTTTGAGTTTTAAGTTTTGGGTTTCATGTTTCCTATTATGGAGAAAGTGGGATCATTGAACATTTCAACATTTAATGGCATAAATTTTCTCTATTTCCTTGAATGCAACCTCAAAATGATAAGAGTCATCACTCTTCTCTACGATTTTACTCATTTATTCAAAGCTTTACTTAATTATGGTGATGGTAGGTGCATTAGAGGCATGAAATGAATGTGAGAAAACAAAAAAGCTTGTAACATATTGTGTTTTTATTTATTATTGTTTCGTTGTTTTTCATGTGTTTGGATGTCAAAAGGCACCCATGATGTTTTTGTGCAATGGCTATCGATTTTCTCTTCAACAATTGGGAGGCAAAACACACCACTATTGGGTTGTTTGAAACCAAGTATACAACTAGTGTTACCATGCATGTGAAAAATCAAACCTTTGACAAATTTTCAATTAAACAAATATATTATGGTTCATGTCAATAACAAAAGGTTCAATACACACTTGTGCAATGACTCTTAACTTGATTGTGTCATGTGATGGTTTCAACTTGGTTAATACATTTGATGGCTATTGTTTCAAGCATGCACACTCAAAGATATGTCAATATGCCATTTTAATGATAGGGTGGCTTGTGGGTTATGTTATGCATTAATAAAATATTTTCAATTAGATGTCCAAAAATGTATCACATGATTGAAAAAATCTAGCAAGGGGAAACAAACATAGGAGCATTACTAGTTTTTCAAATTGGGAATTTTGGTCAGAAAGACTAGATTGTGAGAGGGGGTGGGTGGCGCCAAAAGGACTCATTTTAGACACGTCAAACATATCTAGTGTGATTGGGATAGTCTTTTTAACTTGCAAAATAAGGAGTTTGACTGGCTAGATGATTTAAATAATTTATTTTAATATTATTATAAAAAATAATTTATAGACAGGTAAGTAGGTCGTAAAAATGTAAGTAGGTAGGTGGTAGCCTACCCTAGCCTAGCCTACCTACCTTAACCTAATCTAATATAACCTATTTAACTTACTTAATTTAGCTTAGTTATCTACCTTAACCTCCTAAACATATACATAGATTACAAGTTTTAGGAATTGAACTTTTGACCTCCCCAATGATAAATCAAATCTTCAACCAATGAACCCCACCATCAAAAGGCATTCAATATTCGTCAAGTTTTTTATTTCACATGTTTATTTCGACGCATCATCACGAGATTATGAAGTACGTAGGTAGATATGTTGTAAGAGGTAGGTGCATGGGTGGGTAGCTAGGTAAGTAAGTAGGTAGGTAATTAATAAGTACCGTGGGTGCGTGGGTAAGTTGATAGGCGGGTGGTCAATAGGTAAATAAGTAGGTAGGGAAGTAAGCGAGTGGGTAGCTAGGTAAATAGGTAGGTAATAATTTATAGGTGGTGGCTAGGTGGGTCAATAAGATAGTAAGTAGGTGGGTGGGTGGGTAGGTGAGTAGGTTATGGTAGGTAGGTAAATAGGTAAATGGGTGGGTGGGTGGGTGGGTAGGTGAATAGGTTAAAGTAGGTATGTAAGTATGTGGGTGGGTAGGTGGGTGGATGGGTTGGTGGGTAAGTGAATAGGTTGTAGTAGGTAGGTAAATACAAAGGTAGATAAGTAAGTAGGTAGGTAAGTAGGTTGTAATAGGTAGGTAATTAAGTACAAAGGTTAGTAAATTGTGGTAGGTAGGTAAATTCAAAAGTAGGTAAGTAAGTAGGTCGTAATAAGTAGGCAAGTAGGTTGGCAGGTAGGTACAAGTTGTAATAAGTACGTAAATAGGTAAGTAGATAGGTAGGTAAGTAAATAAGTTGTAGGTAGGTAAGTAGGTTGGTAGGTAGGTTAGTATGTTGATAGGTAGGTAGGTATGAAGGTTGTAGAATATGGTAGATAGGTAGGTAGGATGCCCCATTTGACTATAATAACATTGGCCATCTTGATTAAATGTTTTACTTGACTAAACCTCATTGGCCATTTTGACCAAAAGTGTTAGTTGTTTATGTTCAACTTGATTAAATGTTCAACTTGACTAAACATCATTGGCCACTTTGACCAAGGTAGTCAAATTTTTGTCCAATTTAACTAGATGTCCAAGATAACAAATAGTCAAATAGGTCATTTAAACCAAGTTAACTAGTCAAAAGATACACATGTCATTCAAGCCTTTAGCTTTTAGTCAAAATGTACATGTTCACTAGTCAAAAAATATCAATTATTCAACTTGAACTGTTTGAAAAACCAAGAATTCTAGTAGTGGAGGTGTGTGTAAATTTTAGATTGAACCCTCATAAATTACACACCCCAATGAAAATGAGGTACATTTCAAATCTATAATCTTTTATGATTCATGCTTTGGCATTTTACATTTTACATATCTTTGTTGGATTTCCAACAACTAGAAATTGCTTGTGAATTTTTTCTATAGCTGATTTTTTAAAAATTAAAGTTAATTTATAATATATTCCTTCGCTAAATTGAACATTGAATTGTAATTTTTAAAATGCAATACATATAAGGTTCAATTTTTGTGGAAATTTTATCAACAAGGTTGATTGAACAGAAAGGTTTTATTAATGATACAAAACAATTGCTATCAAGCCCTAATCTAAGTTTTACATCTATTTTGATGTTTATCATTTTCATGTCTATTGCAATGATTTTTTTGGACATTCATGAATGTTTTTTTTCCTAGGAATGATTTGTGATTTTCATCCTTTTGACCTTGTAAATGCATGTGAAGAAAAATTAACATTGATGGAAGAGTTTGATCTAGAAATTGAAAATGATCTTGAACATGAAATTTTTTTGAACCTTTCGGACTTTTTATTTTCCTTTTTAATGTTTTTTTGTTTTTCATTCCATCAACATGAGCATACATCTCATTTTAAAAATCTTGTTCATATCTTTATTTTGATATGGATCATTGAAGTTTTTTTCATGATTGTATTGTATTTTGGATTTTGGATTCTTAATGTAAGTGCCTTGGTTGTATTTGTGTTATTCTTGTTATTTGTTGTCCATGGTGGATTTTAGAGCAATATGTTGTTTGAGTGCATTGTTTGACAATGAGAACTGAAAACGTTGTGTTGTTCTTTTTATCTTCAATCTTTCAAAAACGTGGCTAATTTCAAAAGCCTCAATAATGTAATTGCATATTTATAAAATCATATTAGAGGAAAAACCTCACAATTGAAATAATCACATTTGGCCTAGATAATAACTAAAACAATGCAACTGATTAAATATTTTGCTTAAAACCCAAGACTATAATTGGCCATGTTTCTCCAATGCCCGAGATAAAGAATTGCCCCATGAATTTAAAAACCAAATAGATGTAGCTAGGTTAGGGGCTTTGACTAAGAACAATTTCGTTTAATCAATAGGATTTTTAAAAAAATTCAGCCAAAAACATTGCCCTTCCAATCTTCTAAACCCATGGAACTAGCCAATTCTTACACATCTTTAGTTTTTAAGGAATCAAAATCGATCGATGATTTAAAATCTTTTTTTAGTAAGAATCTTAACCAGCCAATTATGTAAATTCTAAAAAAGTCGTATCATTTTGGAACTATACAAAGCTTGATAATTTTTTTGTCATGGGCCAATCAAAGATGCCCATTGTAAACAATAAAAACAAAAATTAGGACTTTGGGGGTTACCACAACTAATTAATATGAGTTGCAATATATACTATGATACACAATCTTTTGTCTCGTGCAATGAAATGCTCTTATAGGCATTCTCTTTTTGAAATGTATGCCCTTTTTTTCCCCTTTTTTCTGTATCAAGGGAAGAAATTAAAACTAAAATTTTAAATAAGTTTTATAGTGGATAACACCCCCACTCCTCAAGCATTACCCTTGTTGGCTCAAGATGTTATAATTGTTGTTGTGTTTGGCTTATTTCAAAATCCTTAGGAACTTCAAATTATCCCTACGATACTATAGCACCAAGGCAAGGTGCTTAATAATAATTTTTTTTTGGTAAGTTATGTTAGGCAATAGAAAAATGAATTTTTTTGGCAACTTGACATTATACTAAATGATGAAGCTATTGGGCTTGAGAACTTTAATTCAAATTTTTGGCATGGCAAGCACATATTTTTCAGAAATTTTGGCAATTCCAAAAAATAATTAATTAGTGCCTACCATATAGTAATTTTATGTACTATCATATAGTGTAAGTAGGTACATTGCTGACAAATGGGGGAAAAAACCAAATCTTTTTCTTGTGCTCTCACCTAACACCATTGGCAACTTGTGTGACCTTATATTACCTGGGTTGGACCAAGAGGCTATCCATAACCATGCTTATCACAAAATAGGCATGAACAATGTACAAATACAATAAGATTAAAACAAGGAAGCAAGGAAGGAAGGAAGGAAGGAACAATGTATGCAACAAGCCAACATGAGGTGCATAAAGGAAGCCTATGTACAAGAAGAGTCATGTGCATGGTTCCAAGAAGTGATACATGTGTTGCTACCAAAGATGTAGTGTAAAGCATGTGCTTTTTTTTTTAAAACACAAGAACCATTATTTAAGGATGCTACTTTAATAAGTTCTTGGGGGAAAACATGTGTGGGCATGTAGCACAACCAAAAGGCCTATTGGGAAACCAATATTGGAAAATCCCCCATAGGTTTCCCACAATTGGGATTAAACCAAATATCCCATTACCTAGAGGCTTGAGCTAAAGACCTTCCGTATGGTTTGTTTAAAAAAAAACACAATAGGGATGGCAATCCTAAACCACTTTCCATGTCCACCCAAGTTAACATATGCAAAACAAGTCGTATGAAATTGCCAACGATGCCAATTAGTTACATAATCAATTTTTTATCATTAACAAGGGGTGTGTCACATTGTGGCCTTGCCATTTACATTCAAAAGGTGTCTGAAGGCAAAAAAGAAGAATTATGGAAATTCAAATATTTCACCATGCAAAAATCTGAAAGAAACCAAAATCCTTCAAGATATTATTATAACTCTATAACTAATCTCAAGTTTCAACACAAGCCAAAATATCATCTTTCAAAAATCCTCATATTAAAAAAAATAAAATTAGACCTATTATTATTACCTAGGGGCCAAAATCCCTTAAGCTACTATACTCTATAATGAATCTAAACACAATATATCCTTGCCTTGGTAGGCAAGGCCAACAAAGTGGGGGCCAATAAAGCCATCTGAACACCCATAAGGAGTGAAAGGCTAATGAGTATAGTGTTTAGTGGTAAGGCGCCCTATGTTTCTCCCAATGGTAATTAAGTTAAACCTAAATAAACCAAGTTCTTTCATTTTAGCAACACTTACACACACAAACACTCTACGGCAAAACGATAAATAGGTGAGTTCTAAGTACTAAGTAAGTATTATACTCACAACTCCCCTAAGTAGTGTTTGTCGAAGATTTCTATCTAATTGGAATATGGAGCTAATATTAGGTACCTCAAGGTGGTGCCCTCTTCAACAGCCTTAAAAAGAGCGAATGGGTATATTGCCGAAAATGTTTGGGATAGGGTTGTAATATTAAACTTTATATTATTGACCAAATTTTGCCAAAAAAGAAAATTTGAAAATTTGAAAATGAATTGATTTTGGAGATTTTTATTCATCAAAATGAGGAAAAATTAGTTAAAAGCACCAAATTTTTATATTTGGTTTGCAGTGCATAGCCAAAAATCTTAAAAGGGTAAGTAAATGGTTTATAGCCAAATATGGATAAATCTTCTTAGTGGTGATCACCACTCTTTCTACATCTTCCTATGGATGTTCACCATCACTTTCGGACAATCGCCATTTTCACTCATTTGCTTCAGCTGATAGTTCACATTGGCCATCACTAAGCTTCTTTCTGACCAAATTGTGCCTCCAAATTTTGGTACCCTTTGTGACTGGAGATACCTAGGAGGATCCATGAAGCGGTACCTAGGTAGAGAAGGCTAATGTACTTTGGAAAGATCATATGCTCCAAGAGGCTCAATCTACCATGAGTTGTTCATGTTGCTTTTGGTTGCAAGGTGAGTTACAACCTTGAAGAAAGTTGAACCCCTAACCAACAACCAAAATCTGATGGTGGATTTGATTACATAAACTTAAAGCTATTCCAACAAGGCACCATGGCACACATGGGCCCTGCCTGCCTAGGGTTTGGAAAAAGAAAAATAATAAGAGGAACTCATGGCAATGAACTTAGTTTTTATTAGTTTTTATTTTATTTTGAGGATGGTGTTTGTGGTACCTAGCTACACACGTATTCGGTAGGGTAGGTAGTAGGGTTAATTGTAAGATGTAGGGATTTAAGAGGGAGTGTGTGTGTTATCTATATATGTATATAATTTAGAAGAATTGAATTAATTTATGGAGGAATAAATTTGGGAATAAAGTATGATAATTTAGCTTTTGTGGTTTGTCCAATATGCTTGTGTTGTGTCAAAATGTGATTGTTGTGTGAATGCATTAGTCCAAATATGGTTTATATGTGCTTGATATAATGTAGTAGGTTCTTAAAAAAAATAGTTTTAAATTGTATTGACTCATTAAATTTTGTAATGCTAATGATTCAGACATTTTTGTTAACATGTTAATATTAAAATCTCCAATTATTATTGTTGGACAATTTTTTGGAATTTTCTACAAGTTGGTTTGTAAAAAATTAATAAAATGATGTATTGACAATGTTGGTGGTTTATAAATTGTAATTATGTGTATTGCTTGATGAATGTTCTCGTTAAATGTTGCAAAGATGAGTTCAGTTCCAAAATGTGTGATAGTTGCCAATTTTGATGAAATCATTGTTTTGTTGTAAAGAATCATAATCTCGTGTTGATCATAACAAGAAATATTTTTTTAATTTTTTAATATTACAATATTATTTTTTGGATCAATATGTATATTTTTAATTTTTTTTTCATTTAAACAAAGTATATGAGATGCCATTATGTTTCAATCTATTAAAAGGTTCAAAAATGTAATTTTAATGAACCAATGTTTAACGATTGTATAATTATGGTTTTCCTTTGAAAGTTTTGAAGCAAAACGAACGATAATTCATATTTTGCATCTTTCCTAAAACATGTCATTTCTTCTTGCACAATTGGATATACATGGAAATTGTTTTTGAATAATGGGGATAATAAATATAAATTATCTTTACATTTTATCCTAGATAAAGTTATGTATATTAAACCATGTTTTGTGACACTCGATGAGTCAAATGCTAGATGATCAAGAGTTAAACCTTGTGCACAATGTATAGTGCGTGTTGTAACTAGTTGCATTGGGAATTGTATTCTTATGATTATCTATGAAGGATTACTAGCAATTTGTATTTTTGTTATTTTTCATTTTATTGGTGTCTGGCTTTTTTGAAGATTTTGAATTTGTATCATACATATGTGTATATTGAATCTTTGTGTTTAAACCAATACAAGGGTTTTCAAAATTGATCCATATTAATTGTTTGTTGAAAACTTTTGTATAATCTTGAAACATTCCATTTACACCATTGACAAGCCCATCCAGTGTTGAACAATTACCTGCACATAATTTGATTAATATGTTTTTCTTCAATAATAATTTAGTATGTAATCCACATGTTTCATTTGGTAATTGAGATAACCTGAAATGGGTTGGGCATGTATTAGGCAAAATGTTTTGCGCTAAAAATTTAAATGTTTGACCAGATGTTATATCAAATATTTTTTATTGTGTGCACTTGTTTTTATGTTTGTGTAAAATAAATATGGTAAAACATTGTATAATCATGTTGGTTTTAGACAAATATTATTTATATATGATATGTCTTTAATAGTTTGTGTTCTAGTTTGAAATGAATTGAGAACATGAATGAAATCAATATCATTTTGTCGCATAACTTGATGTAATTCATAACATTTTACATGCCAATGCCAACAATTTATGCCAAGAATATTAAACCCATTTAATTTTCGTTTGAAAATTCAAGAATCTCTAACTAAAGGTGTGTGATAAAAATCACATGTCATAATTAAGTCGAGACTGCCCATGAATTGATTATGAACTTGTTTTATAACATGTAGTTTTTTATCAATAAGAGTTAACATTCAATTTCCAACTAAATATATTTCTTTTCTTATCAATAAACAAAGTTGATCATGATTTTTGATTAAACTATCTTTTTTTTCATTAGGAAATTATTTTAGTTTGTGTATGCTTCTATTTAATGGGATTGTCAATGGAAAATGTATTGTTGTTCTATTAATGTTGAATGATGTTTTTCCTATTTCCCAATTCTTGCACCTCATGTTAAAAAAATGTATAATGGTTGCGTTGGATTTTTAGTTTTTTTATATGAAATATTATCAACAATAAGGTGTTGTTCATCATTTAGTTATTTCATTTGTGATGCAGATTGTTCATATGGTATTCTTTCATCTAACTATTGAAGCATATCGTGTATTGATGATTTTTTTTTTCAAACTTTATATGTTTGTTATGTTCATATGATAAATCATAAGGTTTGATTTGTTCAATATTAGATAATATTTGATCTTTTCGTGGATTGTTTACAATTATTGTGTCATCAAATATAAGGTTTCGCCATTCATTTGTATGGTGGATGTTTGTGTAATGTTTAATCTCTGATTGTAGATTATATCATTCATCATTATATTTATTAACAATGTTATATTTATATACAATTTTTTTTTCAATATTATCTTTTTCAATTATGTAGGTATTTTTCCTTGAGATTTGATCATTTTAAAATTTTGATTATGTTTTATTAAAATTTTAAATAATAATAACAATTCTCTAAAATGATTATCACGATCTTTATGTAAATTAAATGAAACCCAACGAATGATTTTGTGATTTTTTTAAAAATGATTTTGTATCATATTTAGATATAATTTTTTTTAAAGATATAAAATGTAGATAAGTAGGGTTTTTCTCTATATTTATCAATTAATGACTTACAATGTACATTTGTAGAAGTTGCTAATAATTTATGTAACATGTTCTTTGGAAGTAGTATGAATGTTCTTTCATATTCATCACATGTATTTATAAATTGAAATGATTTTGTTGAATGGTAAAATGGTATAGACAATATTATATGTATTGTTTGTTGGATAAGCATTTGTTGTGCATTCAAAGATGCATTACGTAATTTTTTAATACATTCATATGCTTTTATTCATTCGTGTTTACATTTGTTTAATATTGACTACATTTCTTGATTAACATTTTTTTTTTTGTGTTAGATAGAACATACAACAAGATGCAGTAGCATACGAATTTAAAATGAATTACATGTCTATGTTTACTTGCCATAATGGTCCAATATGTATTCCAATTACATTTGTTCATATATCATTTGGACAACATTTTAAAAACAATGCATGGGTTTTTGTAATGTGCATCTTAATGCTAAAATGTATGTATCCTCATTTAAACACATGTTAATTAAATTTTTATCAAAACAAATGTCTTTCACCTAATCCCATATTAACAAGGTGTTTAAATATTGGGGTGGTTGTTTCACGGAGATCTAAAGTACAATCTCCTTCTTCAAGAGGTAATACTATTTTTATGGATTTCATTGGTGGTTTTGAATAATAAAATCAACAAAAAATTCATGTTTCTTCCTACAAGTTCATTTATGTTGATAGATTTGAATGTTTCAAATATCTATTTTGATTAATTGTTACATATTTATCTACAAAAATTTCAATAGCTTCATTTGAAAAGGTACCAAAACCTGGGGCATTTTTTATCCACAATAAACCATGGTCATGGGGTAAACTAGTAGCTTGAAATTCAGTTACATAAAAGTAATCTTTTACTTTACCACATATGATGTTTGTGTTTTGAAACAACTTTCAAAATGCATTCATTATATGTTCATAATAACGTGCACAAGTTACAGGATCATTCTTGATAAGTTTTTTGATGTTTGGTATGTTATTATTTATTTCATTAGTTTTATTGTAGTGTTTATTATATAATAATTTAGACATTTCTATAAGAACCAACCAATTATTGATACCTATAGTGAATGTAACAAAAAATATTAAAGGTCCAAGTTGCCTAATCATTGCGAAAACATTTTTATGGAGTTGATCTAAATAATCTAGAAATATTTTGATTTGCCCTAATTATTTGTATCCTATGTCTGATTTTAATATTTTATCTAAATGTACATTTTCTAATACATCAGTTGATGTGAGCATATGTCCCATTAATTTTCCTTTTCATATATGAATGCATGCAAAAGATAATATAAAATGAATTAAATTTTTTATTATTTAAAAGTACATTGGTGATATGATATGCAATTTTTCTTTTAACATTACTCAATTCTACTTGTGTCATTTTTTGATATGAACATGATATATGTGGTCTTTCATGGTAGTTAGGATTGTTGATAGCACCATTTTTAGAATCGACTATTCCAACAACTCATTAATAAGTCTACTTTATTTTGAGTTGAATATATGGTGTGAGTGGCATAACTAAGTTGGATACAAAGGACCACAAAATTGAGGCAAGATGAATTCTAACACTAGGTTGTTCGAGAGAAATGGCAACCTTGAATCATTCACATTAGTTGAAAATGTTTCACAACTTCCAAACTTCCAAAGCAACTTGCCCCAATTTTAAAATAAATTGTTTTAATTACTTGCAACATTATGGGATCAGGTGGTGGTCATTTCATTTTGGTGTAAAGTTCATTGTATTTCATTCTTCGTCTAGTTCTAAAAACTTTCAAATATTTTTACAATTAGAAAACAAGCTACCCAAAGTATCAACAAAAATGTTTACAAGATAGTCATCTAATCAAAACCATAAGTTTCAATTAAACTGTGAATGAAGTTCAACATCTTGTTACTCACTTGTAAATTCTTGGAAAATTACAAGTTTGAAGTTAGGTGTTGTTATTTTTATGATGAACTAGCTTTTTGTTCCATTATGGTTACAAAATATGCATCATTAATTAATTACATACAAGACTGATTAGTTACACGAGTTTAATGTGTTCAGTGTTTGTTACTAGTTGAATTGTTTTTTGTTGCTCAAGTAGTTAGGATCACTTAGGAATATGATTGTCTTTTGGTTGTATTTGTGCTCTAGAGCCTTCCTATATTTAAGTTTACCCCTTGCTAGTAAAATCATTTGAGTATGTAAAATGTGGGTTACAAATAATTTTGCAAGTATAACTTTTTGAAAACATGGATACTCACAATTTTGGAGGGTATTTGTGCAATCTAAATGACAATTCAAGCATGGAGAATGCTACTGATAAAAAATGTGTGAGAGAAATTGCAAGACACAAATGAAAATCAAGATTAGAATAATGTAAGTTATGCACAAGGTGATAGAAATTTTGTTACATGGTTGAGTGTGGAGACATAGGGTAACCTTTTGAACTTTGAGAGACAAACCCTTAAAACGATGTTGTGCACATTTTTTTGCAATCAATTATAAAGTTTCTTTTCTAGTTTGGTAATATGTAAAATTCCCAAAGCAAGAAGTTGTACCCATAAAACACATAAAGTTCCTGGCAGGAGACTTTGTTGGATAAACATTAAGAAGTCATAGTGCTAATGCACATGATGCAAATTTCCTCCTTTCAACTCTACAAGATTTGTACTAGAAGTTGCATGGATAGCTAGTTAATTCAAATGTTCAATAAGAAACAATGTGCAACACCAATGCCACCTTTGGAGTTGGGGTATTGGAGATGGAAACTAGCTTGAACAAGTAATTTTCTTATTTCCTTCACATTTTTATAAAATTAGTGAATTAATTTGCTTTCTTATTTCAACACATAGAACTCTAACTTTATTTGGGCTTTATGTATAAATGCAAGTTCATTATGAATTGCCACGCTTTTAGACTCTTGATGCGCCTTTGGAAAAAACCAAATCTTGTTTGGTATGGTGGTCAAAGCATGAAGGACAATTTTCAACTATTGTCTATCTTGCAAGAGCAACTAGGTATATTTAATAACCATATAGAGACAAAAACAACGTTTTCTATTGCAAGGATCCTTGCCAGTCTTTGCTAATGTTGCCTCGGTGCAAAGAACTTGGATTTGCTTGTTTTGTTTATGAAGAACTGGCCAGATGCCCCTTGTGTAGGTATTGGAACAAAGAAAGGTCTAGGGGATATGGAGGGTCTTAGTAAGGGCAAAGAAAAACTTTTAAATGTTCTTCATGCTGAGTTTCTTGATGTAGTTGAGTGCTATGTACAGGGAGTGTTCCTAAGATTGGGAGGCTTTGCCTTAGTAGTGAGATGATGTTGTGCTTTGGACATTTATTTCATATGACACATTGAATTGTTTTGCATGGGACTCATATCGACAATTCTTTACACCAATTTTTATCTTTTCAAAGAAAAACAAAAAAACACAAATTTACAAAGATTTTCTTGGTAGATTATAAGTGAAAATCACTTAGATTTACATGGTTTTTTCATGGCTTAAAATGGATTTACAGAGTTTTCCGCTTACACATCCAAGGTTAGGCATTTACACTTACACTATGTCTAAAATCATAGACATGTGTAACACTAGTGGAAGCTAGTGTTGTGTGATGAAGAGTGGTTGATTCTGGCTTCCGAAATATTAGAGAATGCTCAATCATTTCTGGCTTTTTTTTTTTGGGGAAAGAATTAGAATCAAAGAACTATCAGTTTGGTTATCTCAAAGACCTCAAAAACTGACAATTTTCTTGAGAGAACGGGTAAAGAACAGGTGGTTATTTGATTTGATTTTCTTGATTTTTCAAAATTTACAAACTGTGCTTATTTATATCAAAACTGGTTCATTTGAATTTTTTTTGAGAACCACAGTTATGATTATTATTATTCTTATTATTATTTTCAACTTAAAAGAGGAACTGTGGTTATATAGATCAGAACTGGTTGCTGGATTTTTTTTGAGAACCATGGTTATGAAGCTTAACAACTGCTCTGATAACCATCAGGGTCCATTCCTATACTTTTCTGATAACTGCCCAACATTGGTCCAAATATGGGCCTTTAAAACCCTGGAAATTGAATGCCATAACATCCATTGCTCTTGAATAGGCTTGTCACATTTCGTTTTATATTGCCATTAGTGTATAATCTATCTCATGATTCAAATTTAACGGAGGGCTTCATGTGTAGGGTAAGCCCCATGCACAAAGGGGCATATACGTAAAGGACCCATGCACAAGGGCATTTGTGAAATGCGGGCTTAAAGGAACATGCACAAGGGCATTCCTGAAATGCAGGCTTACCTTGGTTCCCGCCTCATCAAGGCCCTTATTTCAGGAATGCCCTCACCCTAAGGCTTTACCCTACACATAATTTGATTGTGCACCAATGGTTCCCAAATTCTCTTTTACATCAAAACCTCCATGTTTGCTTCAATCCATTACAATCTAACGTTTAGCTTACAATTCCCTCCTCAAGAAATATATAGCAAATTGCAGATTGCTTTTCTGACAGAATGATGTGGAGTTGCATGGGATAATCTGACTTCTTCAACTCAGACTTGGGGGTGTTGTTGTATTGTCTCCTTTTTGTTGTAAGTTAAATGATTGTAACAACCTTGGGAGATTTTTGCAGTGTATTTGAGAGTGCCTTAACAGGCAATCATCAAGCACTTGGAAGTAAGCAGATTCAAAACCATATATTTCTGATAAGTACTGGTTTCTATGCGGGTGCACATTCTGTCATAATAGCTGTGATGTTGGAGAATTTGAGTGTTAGTGATGGCAACTGTGGGAAATGCTGGGCATTGATCAATTGATGGGTTGATGGTTGAAGGTTTTTAGGGTTTATGTGGAGAGAGAGAGAGAGAGAGCGAGAACATGAGGAGAATCACAAGGAACATTAGTCTCCCTTCTTCAGTGAAAGAAAGAGCTAATGAACTTAGTGGTGGCGGGGGGAGAGTGTAATGGCAACTAGTCATTGTCATTCAAGACAAAGGGTTATGGTTTGATGCTTTGTGAGTAGCAATTCCAACAGCTGAAACAGGACCATACTTTTTCTTCACGTAAGCATGTCTCATCATCATCAATATCATCATCTTCTTCCTCTCCATTTTTGCTAGTACTTGTAGACAAATTCTACATCAACAAAGACATAGTTATCTCTTGCATTTGAAGGACAAATGGGTTGTTTCTTTTGGCCAGACATAAAATTCTGAAACCTCTTGTACCTGGGTTTGTGATTATTTGAGGGTGCTAGTATCCAGTGCAACTATCGTCATATGGGTGGCTGTGAATAGCTATGTTTGTTTCACCAAATCCAGAAGTTAGTTAGTTTTTTTTTGGGGTGTCCCTCAGTCCATTTCACCCATTGACAATTTGCAGGGGCTGCCAGACAAAATTCACTTGTGTAGACATTGTAACAAAGTGAATGCTTCTCCAGGAGCAATGCAAATCTGCTGAGTTCTTTACATAGGGTCTGTTGTGCGGAGACTTTTGTATTGGCAGCACCTCCAGGGTTCACTCATTGTGTTCATGAACTTTGTGCAGGATGTTTTGAGCTCCACCCCCATCCTTTCCTTTCTAATGGCCAATTGATCCCGCAACCTGATTGATATAGAGGCGAGTGGAAGGTGCTTGCAAGGTCTGCATGCTGTTCAATGTTGATGGCCCTATAACCACAAGTCTAGATGTGGAAACAACACATTATGTTCAGTAAGGCACCAGGCAAGCACCCGACATAATGGGCAGGGTGAGGCTGTTCCACAACATTAAGCTTGATTGGCAGATTCAACGACTTGAAATTAAAAGAAATAAAAAATCATGTTCAACATACACATTTTGGTCACTGTTAATATGATTGCATGATCATCACCAGAAGATTATGTCATATGATGCGGCCAAGAAAATGACATAATCTGCCACCACAGAGCTTAATGTGCCGTGTTCAAAGTATGAGGGTTTAGGGTTTGGGGCTCTAACTCTGCTGAGGTTGGTGATATGGTGATGAAATTCTGTGCATTGTTGGGGAGCAAACAATCAGCCAAAAAAAAAAAGTAATATTAGCAAATATGATGTTCAATTATCATGACTTTAAACTACGTTTATGTGTGTTTTATTGTATTTCACATACTAAATGACATGTTTTACCACACTGAAAGGTTTGATTTATAGTCTTTTTTGACTCTCTGGTTTGGCTGATAGCAACACCCATCCCCATTGAAACTCTATTCTTGTAATTTCTTCACAAACTGGCATGTAAACAACTCACTTATTGTTGTTATTGATATGTAATTTTGTGATTGGTGTTCTCTCCTTTTTCTTTTAGGGTAATTCTCTAGTTAACCTTCTCATTTCCATGTTCAACCAACTCATTTCCTTGTACAAAGAGTGAAGAATTTTAATTTTTTTGTAAAATTATTTTCTTCTCTTTCATGCACTTGGGTTGCATAGGTTGTTAGCTTTTCGGCATCAAGCTAAGTAGCCTTAGTTGGGTGGGATTGCCTTGCAAGTGATGATGGTTGTGGGTTCAATTTGTGAGTGTAATATTCTACTTTAACACTCATAACCTATTCAATTATAATTCTTCAACTTGTTTTTCATTCACAACACAAGCATAAGGTGCAACATTTGCTTCCCCTTCATCGAGCCTGCAAATTGTGATTTGTGTTCAATTTTTGGCTATTTCAGTTAGGGGGTTGTCTAAAGCACCTTCCAATATGTCATCGGCTTTCATTCACCAAAGCTATTGCTCTCCTTCATAATGCTATTGAAAGTTGCTCATGGTTATGGGTGTGAAGAAGATATGTAGATTCCATACCCATTTCATTGAAGCCTTTGTATCCTCTAAGGTTGTTCAACTCTCTAGCTGATTTGAAACTTTTGCTCAATGATTCTGGCAATTGCATGGGTAGGGTAGCTAGCCCTATTATTGTGCATTTTATGGAACACTTTTAGGGAATATTTTCTTCATACAAGAATATTTCTTGCTGAAATTTGATAAACAGCACTTATCCTATGTTGGCCACAAAACCCTATTTTCAGAAAATATTATAGTTATGTGAAAAATCTGCGACAAAGGTTTTTTTTTTCCCCCAAATTTGTGATATTGAAAAAATAGGCAGTATTTCTCGAACAAATTGCAAAATTACTCGAATTTACACACACACAAAGAATTTAATCCAAAACTTCCCAATTTTTTGTTCAAAAAATAACAAAATTTATCCCCTTCCCCCCCCCCCCCCCCACACCCATAAAAATTTTTTTATTTTTTTTTTTTCTTTTTTTCCCCCCCTCCACCCCAATGTGTTTTTAATTTTTTTTTTTTTAAAAAAACAAAATCACACCC
>Ga0116227_10006526_pt1 | contig 23560 bp, 17 predicted proteins | sample S1TSphgellanicum_FD_89693 | JGI IMG/M metagenome (GOLD analysis project Ga0116227, IMG submission 89693) | Host-associated microbial communities from peat moss isolated from Minnesota, USA - S1T2_Fb - Sphagnum magellanicum MG | ecosystem: Host-associated > Plants > Peat moss > Unclassified...
AAACCCAGGTCCTCAGAGCCAAATACCGAGGTCCTGAAACCCAATGTCCTGAGAGCCAAATGCAGCAACGCGGGCTTGCAGGCACGGGCGGATTGTGTCCGACCGTCACGGTTACCCACTAGTTAGTCCTTATGCTAAGTAAATTTCTAGTCCTTGTGCTTGTCAAATGTTGACTTTTGGGTGTTTTCATTTGAACCAATACCAATAGCTATTGTCTAATATTCTATTTCAAAATGGTGTATGCTATGTTTATGTTAGCTTTGCAACCTTGATCTTTAGTTGTTGTAAGTTTATGCATATTCCACATTTTTGCATATCTAAGGTCCATTTGATCATTGCAACATCCTTTTTTTTGTAAACACACTTTTGGTCCCATTTTCGTAAACCTTATTTTTTCATTTAGGTGACCTCAAAAAGTGAATTCAAAGGAATGTTTCATGACTTGGTGGTCCTCCTTAAAGAACATGTCCCTCTTTCAACATCATCCATCGTTGCTTCCAATGTTTCATCTATTTTCATGCCTTTCCTTGTTATATGGATTTGATTTGATTATGCTAGTTTTCTTTTGGTTTGTGATTCATGAATAGGGGGCATATTTTTCTTGTCCATTGCTTTTTGGTCTAGCATGACATTTGTCACCTTTGAAGCACATTCGGATTCATGATTATTGTTGTTTTCTAGGTCCCAACTTCTAGAAACTTGGAGTTGTGCATTTTGGCCCAACTAATGGTACACCTTTCTCTTTTTTATACACATCCCAAGAATTTAAAAGGTGTAATAAGTTTGATAATGTATATATCGCATGTTCAAATAATGCTCGAGTAGAATAAATGATAGTATAAAAGTTTACGAAGTCTTTTTATTCTAAATCAACATCTTCTATTGATGTGCAAGTTGTGAAAAGAAATCTATACTAGCAATTAACATGACCTTGTTGATCCCTTGCTTTTTTGAATTTGCTTGATTTAACATTTCAAATTATATATTGTTGGAACTAGCAATAATCAAACTATTTCTTGAACTTTTGGTTGTAAATATGATCGATAATTTCTATCCCTGGCCCTAATTGTGATTTTTGTTCTACATGTTTTATTTTGACATTTATTTGCTAAAAATTTAGCTTTGATTTAGGCAATTGATCATCTAATTGTTCTACTTTCATATGTTGTGTATTTTTTTGGACATCTACCCTAAACCTAGTTGTTCTTCATGTATTTTTTGCAATTTTTTCTTAAGACTTGTTTTCTACAATTAAAAAAAAAAGTTTTGAACTTTCTTTTTCTACATGTTCTATTTCTATTGGTAGATTTAAATTGTGACTAACTCCAATATTTCTTAGCACTTCAACAATAGGACTTAAGAATACTAAGCAAAGTTCGAACTATTCTTCTACTACAACTCATAGGGAGGGCCTACTTGAAAGAGGGGATTGATGGTAACAATGAGCTGCACTTTTAAATTGAACTTTGCTTATGTTTAAACTAGTTTTGGTTTTGGGTGTTTTTGGAGAGAATGCAAATTGCAGAAGCTTAGTAGGAATCTTGAAAATTAAACCTTTGAGGGCTAATAATGAGCTTCTTTGGAAAAATCAAAATTTGATGTCCTTGGTATTCTTGGTGCATTGTACCCTTGTTACTGTTTAGGACTTAGTTATAAAGAGTTGCATGCCCATTAATTTGACAAACAAACCTTTGTAACCAAACATTCTCTTTGTTTGACTTTGCACTACTTTGTGAAAATGAATCCAACCCACCCCTAAACCTAACATTGCATGTGAAAAGCCATTTGGGAATTTTTGTTGAACCAATCATAAGCACACCCAAAACCAAACAAAGAAAACTTGACATTAATATTTTTTATCTTATTTGTTTTCAATTATGCACGTGAAAATGTGCCCATACTTTCCCATCACTGAACATGTGTAATCGTAACAAGTCAAAATTTATTAATTATGTCACTTTCTCACACCCATAACTGCACACAAAAGCATTAGTAGGTGTGGGTAACCCAAATTCATTGAACATGATTTTTTAAAACTGGGTATTTGGTGACACAAGCTTTTTAAAATGTTGACCTGAAAGCCCCCCACTATTAACCAAGGCTAATATGATCGACGTTCAGTTATCGAGTGATGTTTGGTGGGGGTGGGGAGGGGGTGTTTATTTTACTGTTACATGGCTAGATTGGGAAACACCATGCCCCACCTATGCCATTAAATTAGAAAGAAATTTTTTCCAATTCTTAAAATTCTAGGTAATTAAGGCATGAAGTTTATTGGCATTATGGAATTTTGTAGACCTAATTAGGCTGTTGAGTTGGAAAAAATAATTTATTTGATTGTTGATGCTGGCCAAGTAAGGGTTGGTCTGCTATAACATATCCCCAGTCTTGCACAACTTGATTCCAACGTTTCACGTTCATTGTTTTGATGTTGATCCTTGAAACCATAACTAATTGTTGAGAGTATCACCAATTGTAGGCAGCATCTCTAACATGGGAGAATGCCATTAGACAAGAGATCTCCAAATTATATCACATATTGTGTTGTCTTTTGACATTTCCATATCTCCCTAACACCTTTTTGCACATTTATTCCTGGTTGTTAGTTGGTTGACCTTTATAACTCACCCTCTTGTGTGTCCCATAACCCGTATTACTTGGTAATCTCGTACAATTGGTTATGTCTGATAACCCCCATGCTTTTGCCAATTACCTAGTCCATGTCTGCATGAAGATTTTGGTAGTGAACTAGGTCTTCATTATAGTGGTGTTTGGTGTTGAGCTGGTACTTACTTTTGAATCAGCTTCATGAGAAAGTGTGGTTGCCTGGGTCCTCTAGAAGCATCATGTTAAGAATGTTACGCAAAGAGCAATGTCCATGCAATTACGAAGACACTTGTTTACACAAAAGAATATGCAAATTTGCTCCTTGCACACACTATTCTCTGAAAAAAAAACACACACACACAAATATTGCATTATCAAATTAGCAGTGTGGAGATAGTTCAAAATGACATCCCTATTCTGCCATCACTATGCACCAACATGAAGGATCTCTCCTCTTCATGCACAGGTGCACAATAATGAATGGTCTTTGGTTATATGCTAGAAAGTTGTATACCACACAGCTTTCAATCATACATGTTCTATACCACCATGCAACTGGTGGATGCAATTGTAATATCTTGTCTTATGACTTCAAGAAATACATCATAGAATAGTGAGTTCTTTGGCACTAATGAGACTTGATTCCAGGAAAGTTACTCATAGATGGCAACTAGCTTGAACACATGTAAGGATGAACCTGAACATCAGTAGTGTGAATGTGGTCTCCCCTTGCAACTACAATAGAACCATGCTTGATCCAAAATGTAGACAATCCCATGAAGACCCATTGGTGGCTACTTGGCATCCAACATATCGAGGTCATTGGCTTTGATCCAGAGCTACAAATGCTTGATGACAAGACCATACACCATAGGCATGTTAGTTGCAAATGTTTGCCACATGTTAGAAGGACAAATTGCAATTTGGAAGTTAAAGCTTATTTTTGACAAATTTGGGGTTAGGTGCACCATTTGTAGTTGCAAATAGTTCTGTAAAATCCCAGTCATCATGAGTGCAACCATCCACTAGAAGTACTCCATACTCCTCAAGAGACTTATGGGGATCCAATCCAATCCACCCTCATGCAAGCATATGTCTATAGCATATATCTCTAAAGAACATGCAGAAGAATTTCCACAACAACACTTTGAAGGTAAAATGACTAGCTATAAGTGTAATCATAACATTATGGGAATACTCACAGTGCATCAGACCTTTGCCTCTGTTATTAACAGGAGTGATGCGTTGCCATGACTACCCACTGACTTCATCAGCTTCTAATGATGGGTGTAAATAAGTACATAATAATTTCTCCCCAAATTTTGGGGAAGCCATTGTATAATATCTCCATCCTCTTTTGCATTTCGGAAATTGGCTCAATCATGATGTTAGTTAGCACTCAAGGGACCCTATTTCAAGCATACTTAAGTGAGGGTGTTCTTCTGTTGCAACTTGGCAAACATAGATACACCTTGTGACATTCCAAAGCTTCTGTGGGAATCATTTGATCATGACCCTGTCCTGCCACAATGCCTTGGAAACCTTTGGATGTGAAAAAGAGGAACAATTGTATGTGAACCTTCAAAGCTTGTGGTGACCGTAAACCTGAATCCATTACATATACCTACATGTGGCAAAGGAGGCGTAAATAATGTCTTCCCTTTGTGTTCCACTTTGAAGGTGTTACTAATCCATCTCCAAAGCTCTTCCCATCCATTTAATTGTTGTGCATACATCAGTTTGATTCTTTTTGAGCAGCTTTCTCATGTGCTGCCACTGTTGTTTTGGTGTTTACATTTTTCTCTTGACAAATACAAATTTCATTGGAACCTTTGGCAATTTTCCAGAACAAAATGTCCTTTGACTTTCACTGCGGTTACAACAGTCCTGTTATGTTGGTCTTGGATGCTAGAAGCACCTACCAAAGCTTTCCAATTTTCAGAAGCTGGCTAGCCAGCACCATTCACTTGATTGGCTGGCTATTCACATAACATGAATTGAACATACATAGAAGCATTCAAATCACAATCATTAATTAGCAAGACTGAGTACATAACAATGGGGAGTGGGACCCAAATACCTTTGGTTTGCCCAATGTCCTTTGTCACGGAATTTCAACATTCAACTTTCTTTTTAAAGGCACCACCTTCATCTGTTGGCAGGTCATGGGAGTAGCAGGCTTTTAAAAAATGCAGCCAACAATGATTCATTCGTCTATATGCCTTACAGTATTGCTTTGAACATGTTAACCAAATTTCTGCATAAAAAATGAGAATAACTTCGTATTGTTATGATTTGAGCCAACCTGAAAAGAATTGAGAAATGACCCAATAATAAGGGTATAGAATTGAAATCTGATGAAATGTCAACAAACAAGGAAAAAGAAGAAAGTCAAGCCTAGAAATAAATGGCTTAGGGAAAGCAAAAGACATCTTCCTCACTTTCCAGTTTGCCAAACCTGGCTTTTTTGTGATTACATGAACTTCACTCTACCCTTGAAATGCTGACAATTGGAAAAATTCTACTTCCTTATGCCTATCTCTTGATTTGGCTGTTTTCAAAATTCAGCTATGTTGTTTGATTGAATTTTTTTGTAAAATCCCTCTCCCTCTGAATTGGGTGCAAAATTTAATGCAAATAACATAAAAGAATGTTGGTTTTAACTTTCTTTCAGGACTTTGTGTTAGGTACCTAACATTAATGAAATTATTTTAGATAGAAGATTTTTCATCATCCCTCCCTAATGTTAAATGGAAGGAATGGTACCAATAATGTGGAGGAGAGGTATAAGGTCCACACATAACAACCATGTTAGTGAAGAGAGGGAGGGGGTTTGGTAGGGTGCTTCCTAAGTTGGGAGTTTTTGTTGTCACCCCAACTACTTCTTGTACTGACACAGAGCAAGTGCATGTGAAATGAGTAAAAAGGGAAGTGCATGGTAAGGACAGACAACTTGGACTCCTATATTTTCTTTCTTTGTTGGTGCTCTTTGGATGCTAAGTTTGTAAATATATTGGAATTTGCAAGACCTCAGAATTGGCAGCTTGATGTATATATGTACATGTTGCAGTGCACCTCAAGCATGTTGTATGCTTGGATGGACATACTGGATCACATATGCACTCCCTTTTTTATAAGAAGTTTTATACTGAAAATTGCCTTCGGATGAAAAATTGACCTCCTGAAAGAACATTGTTGCCAAAGATGCACATAGCCCACCTTTGAAAAGAAACCTTGGAATATATAGGTGACCTCCCGAGAGAACATTTTTGCAAAGATGCATATATCTAACCTTCGAAATGAACATTGTTGACAATAGCTTGCCTTTGAAAGAAACCTTGTTGCAAGATGCATGTAGCCCACCTTTGAGAAAGGAAACATTGTCACAAACATGAATGGTGGTTCAATTATGTGTAGTTGAATCCACATTTGAAAAATAGCAACATAGTTTGCAAAAATGTATAATTTGGAATGTAAACTCAGCGCTATCTATGGTCTCAGGAAGAGACCCTTTATCATTATGTCAATTTCATCAAAGTCTTTCTTTTAACACACCAATGACAATTAGTAACTTGTGAGAGTATGTTGTCAATTGTATTTGAATTTTTTCTCTTCGTGGTGCAAACAAATTACATTAAATAGTTACCACCTCCATATAATGAGAGAATTTATTCTGAATCAACTATACTATTTCCATGAGTACAATTTGTATGTAAACCCAAAATTTTAAGTTCCCTCTCTTCTTAAGGCCTTGTTGCAATATTTGATAATTGGGTAGCAATTGTGTCAATGTAAGTAGTTGGTGGGGGAGACTTTGAGTAAATTTGACCTATTCTGAGGCCAATTCAATCAAAACGTATTGCATTGATGGGACTGTAGGTGATACTTCCTAGTTGTGCATTGTGTGACAAGACGGGCAAGTCTTAATTCTAAACATGGTTATCAATCTCGTTCTACATTACATGCCTCACAATTATTTTCAACAAAACGTTCAAGATAGCTCAAGCATTGTAAATTTCCTCCTACAAAAATAAGACCAACCTGATGAATGGCTAAGACTTGGACCTAAAATAACCAATCCCTTATGCTTAAGTAGAAATCCATTCCATTTGTATGTCTTCATATTTGTTAGTTTATGTTAATGTTTGGGGTAATAGAGATTCCGATCCAAACTTGGACATTTTAAAGTTGTTCAACTTTCCCCATTTTTCTGACTTTCTTTTTAAAATAATGAGAAAAAAATTATTTACTCCAAGAAATTGAAAACAACACCACCACTAGGGTTGGCGGCCCCAACTGAAGAACCCATGTAAAGCTAGTTGGGACAACTTGCTACCATCTAGGACCAAACACCAAACTGTGCAATTGAGAGCTAGACATGTAACATGGTTATAAAAGTTAGATTCAAAATGTTCAAAAGAGTTTTTGTATGGAAGGAATGAGAGGATGAGTGGGTAGGGTAAAGCCCCAAGGGACATTTGCAAATGTGCATCAGGCTCTGCATTTGGGAATGTCCTCAATCTTAAGGATGGCCTGAACATACCAAGATCCCCGGGCCTATGAGGGGATGGGTTCTTAGGAATGGGAGGGATCTGATGAATTCCAATCTGCATTGTAAAGGTCTTAATTATATGTTTTGCTAAAAAATTCTCCAAGTTTGTGATGAGTCACCAAGGTGGTGATCATCCATAAGCCAATTTAGCCCAATTTGGCTAATAACAAAACATGAAGGGAAAAGCATTTAACCATCTTTATACATCTTTGGCTACCCTACTTGAACCATCTATAGAAATCTTACAGATATTTTTGAAAATCTTTTCATTTTTTGGAATCTTTTTCAAAAATCATTGAATTTGCAACAAAAAATTTCCAAAATTTCATAACACTGCAAAATTTCACACACACAAAAAAAGGCTGAATCCAGGCAAGGTACAGTAAATGACCACAATTTATTCTATATACGACATAAATGTGTGGGGGAAAATCTTTGTTGTACATTTTAGTTTCAACGTTTTGAATATAACTAGAAAAATGTCAAAATTTCAGATTTTTAGTTACAAAATTTCTAAGGTTGTCTCAAAAGTTCTATTTATCTAATGGTCTCAATGTTACCTATTGTGATCCATATTAATTAGTTTGGGGGTGCCTTCCAAGTTCAAAACTTTATTTGCAATGAGCCACTTTGATTGGCCCATCACAAAAAAGGTCCGAAACTTTCTAGACTCCTAAATGTAGAAGTATTCACTCCAAACAAAGGAACATATGAGCCCCAATATTGGCTCAACTATGTAGGTTCCAAGAGGTTAATGTTGGGCAAATCATCTATGGGACAAAATGAGGTGCTATTGGGAACAATGTTGGGCAAATCATCTATGGGACAAAATGAGGTGCTATTGGGAACATGTTGCGGAATGCATTGGGAACTTGACAGGAACAAAAGTGATGGGAACACATAGGGAACAAAAAAAATCAACCCTGCATCCCCCAGCCCTTAACAGTAAAAAAAATTGAGACTATGGGGTGCATGTTGGATCACCTTGTTGGTCGAGTAGAATTTGCAACTTTGTACATTACCGTTTTTGCCTAACCTAATATCCCTTCCTAAGACCATGGATACCAATTTATGGTCATTATTGTGGTCTAAGTTCTTGTGTGACTGAAACTTAAGTTCTTGCAATTGACACAAGAATCAAACCCTAGAATTAGTTTGGTTTTGCTAAATTCGAAATTGAAACCAAAACCATGAAAAAGCATTCAAGGGAACATAGAGTCAAGATCTTTAAGGCAGGAATTCTTTAGAAAAGTTAATAATTAGGTTAAACTTTATGGTTGACTATTGATTTTTGAACTTTGTACCTATATAGACCTCTATTTTAGTTGTAATTTTATATCCATACAATGTATAGCATTGGGAAATGTACAATTTGTACAATAGGGGAACACTATTTAGTGAATTTATAAAATACATGAATAAAAAATATAAAGTCCCATATATCACTAGTTGTTGGGTAAAAATGTAATTTAATTGATTTCATAATAAGATTATTTTTATTGTGAAAATCAAAATATACTTAATATAAGTATGATTTTTGATATAAAAAAAACATATGTATTAAAATTTTAAAGTCTTAGTTGTTAATAGGTTCAATTATTACAAATAAGTTCAATTCATACATTAGTAAGTGAACTAGTGTAACTTGTAAATGAATTGATAATCAACATGGAGGAAATGAATTGAAGGATCCTCCACACCATTGAGAATTGAATCATTTTGAAAAAAATTACACTTCGAATGAGTATTTTATTTTCCCACTTTCTAATTTTTTAGTCAAAAGATATGTTAAATACATATAGTAAGTTGAAAAAATAATAGTTCAATAAATAATTTTATCATGTTTAGTTGCATCCTCATCATTCCTCACAACTTCAAGCATTAAATCGAAAAAAAAAAAAAAAAAACGTGTTAAAATTTGAATAAAAAATCATAATTAAATTTAAGATAGTTAAAATATATGCATGTTAAAAAATTGGGTAATAAGCATGAAAAAAAAAATGTTCCTTCACATAATGTTTTTCAAACAACATTTTATTTTGATGCAGATAAAATAAAATTTTAATATTTAAATGTACCCCATGGGTGTGTACATGAAATAAGACCTAATTTTTGAATCAGGCCCAAAAGTTCTTGAATTTGGATAAATTTATTAGAACTAGAAGCAAAGGATTTTGAAACTTGAAAAACCTTGAGCTGAAACTCCCCTCTCCTCACGCCCCCAAATCCAGAAAACCTCCAATTAAGTTTTACAAAGACTAGAGGTTCTCTTCAAAAGGAAAAACTGCACAACATAAATAAACACTTACCCAAACACAAGTATACATAGCAAAAGAACTTACCCATCTAACATTGTTAAGTGTAGGTACAATGGAAGGCATATTTACATATTTGGTGCATAGCAGTCAGTAATACTTGTATGATGTTCGTGGTGCAAACTTCAGCATACCCATGATCATATTTGCATGAATATATCAAAAGTTGGAGGCTGGGGTTCAGCCATTATTTGTATAGCTACTACCTTACCCTAAGGTCAGTTTCTTCATTAAATATAATCCTCAAAATAGTGAAATGAAATTTTGTAGAAATATATGAAGTTGACATGTTGAAAATCATCAATAATTATCATAGGTTACATTCTGAATAATTTCACTACTCAATATCACAGTATTGTAGTATATGATGGAAAAAAATATAATTTCAAAATAAAAAACAAATTCATTTTCTGAAAAAAAAAGTTATTCATTTTGTCAATGTGGAAACTGACCCTAAGCTACGATAACGAACTAAAGGGTCGAAAATAATTTGATCTATGTACTAATGGTAGATAGAGACATTTTCTCTCCTTTTCCCCCCTGCAAAAAAACAGGTACATGTTCTGGTGTGCTTAAAATCCTGTCATATATATATATATCACTCGGTGTGTATGGAGTATAAACTTCCATTCGAGGACGTTAAACTAGCAATGGGTCCTTATTGTAGACACTACAAAAGTATTGGCTGCTTCTTTTTTCCCTGACTGCCCAATTGTGTGATCAAGATGTGTCTGGTGATGGCTGGATGCATCTTGAAGCTGCCCAGACACAAATCTTGTGGCATATTATACATGCTTTGGGCATGTAATAGACACTAGGATATCAAATGTACTTCCTATTACACACTCAAAGCGTGCATAAACGGGATCCAAATTTTTTATGTCTGGGCATCATCACCTTTTTGAAAAAAAGATGGATCAGGTGAGGGCAGACAAGGAAAAAAGAAGAAGCAGACAGTACAAAAGAAGGGTCGATAGCTCATTTAACACCCTCCACTTCTAATGCATAAGGATCACCAATACCGTGAATGGGGCCTTGCATGTTTTCTAAGGTCCTTAAGAGACCGTCATCAAAATATGACATGATTTTAAGTAGGAGAAGGTTTATCTAGAGACTCTTTGAGAACTTTCAGTTTCAAAACTTACTAGCTTTAAGGCTCCCGGGACAAGCACATTCAATTTTGGAAAGGTTGGAAAGATATGCCTACCCTTCTCCCATAACAAAAGATTAGGCATTTGGGAATTGGATTTTGGTCTTGAACATAAATTTAAATGTCTAGGGTAAAGCATCAAGGTGGGCTTTGTGTATTGGAAAGCACCTTGAGGCAAAAATTATCATAAAACTAAACAGATCTAGATCATGAGGTTTAGAAAATATAATCTTCAAAAAGAATGCTCTAAAACAAACCAAATTGCTTCAAGATATCATAACTCTATAAGTAATCTCAAGTTTCAACACAAGCCAAAATATCTTCCTTCAAAAATGCTCATATAAAAATAGATCTACTACCTACTGGAACTTATCATTGAAGTCTGGCATCTAGAAATTTTCTTTGCTCACAATCTGGCAAACTTTGGGCCGTTTTTTTCCATGGAAAATCCTTTGAATAAGTTGAAGTCATATTTTTGAAGCCAAAATTTGGCGAAAGCTTGACTGTAAAAATTGAGTGTGTGGCCTTGAAAACCAAAAATGAATGATCTAAAAACAAACCCCAAAAAAGACAACCCAAAGGTAATACTTGAAATTTTTGGATGAGGGCCATGGTCTTTTTTTCCATTCTTATTTTTTAAAATAAATTTTCATTTAGTTTTTCTGATTTCTAAAGTTTGGTTAAGTTTTCCAAATTTTGGGGGGATTTTTTTTTTGGCGATTTCACACTAATTCTTCCCCCCTTCCCCCACGCCCTCCCCCGCCCAAACCTAATTTTTCTCGTTGCCTCAGTGCGAAAATTCTCCCAGAAAAAAGAAAAACGATGATGAGGGCAAAATTTGCGCAAAATGCCCAAAAACTTGCTCACGTGCTTCCTCTCTCTGCTCTTGAGCTGTTCCTGTCTTCTGTGTGCTTTGTTTTCTGCCTCGTGATGGCAACTGCTTGAGGTGCTCAATTCGATCCGGCGCAAGTGATATTATTAAAAGAATCTCCAGATATAATCTTGCGATCTTCAAGTGGATATTATTAATTTGCAAGGAGTTTGTCTCGAAGACTTGCGCGATCGGGCTTCTGCTATTACAAAAAACACGATGTCGAGTTGCTTCCATGAGGTTTTGTGATTTTGGACCTCCCAAAAGAATTGCTTCCGTGAGGTTTTGTGATGTTAAACCGTGATTTTGTGATTAAATTGGGACTTCCTTCGTTCATCATTCTCTACCACAGACGCGCTGCATCCTGCCTTCATCTTCTTGCGAAAAAGAATTGTTTAGGAACCCAGCAAACACAAGTTTCAACGCTGGAGATTGATCACTTGGAGCCCTTTCAGTACTGATATTTGAAAACCGTTTATCATTCTCGTTGATATACTTTCTTTGAGGACGGAAATATATCTGTTTCCTTCATCACGCCGCATTGTGTCAAGATCAACGGGAGGTGAAGAGTATCAATTGACATGAGGAGTTTGCAATATTATCGTCGAGCACGCCGCGTGATTGAGTAAGTAGATTAGATAGATAGACCCTGCATTCTTGAGCCTGAAGCTGCTGTTAGAATATATAGATTACATAGACAATCAGATCTTCTCAACAACAATATCTATCGACAAATTCTGCGAAGGTAGGCCACCAAAAGACCTCGCCTAGATCGCAACTCCTCCAAGCGGATCGATCTTTATACATACAGCAGGTGTGTTGACCAAAAAATCTAGCTTCTAGATACAACACTTGCTTGAATTCTGCCTGTGCAGCGCGCCTTTTACCAATGCAAATCGCCGTCTGAGAGGTTTGCAACAAAGATCCTCGACTCCAAAGGCAGAAGATCAGAGCTGTTGTTGTCTGTAGTTCTTCCGACTGAAAATTACTGTCATGAGCAGGCAGGCATTAGTGCTTTCCGTTTTGCTCAACATATTAATACTGCAGCAGCTCGTAATGCCGTCGGAGCAGCAACAGCAGCTGCAATATGCTTGCAATTTCCAAGTCAATGAAGCTCTGCAATCTCTGCTATTCTGCAATACCTCCCTTTCTGACGACGTTCGTGTGCGAGATCTGCTGGACCGGATGACATTGGAAGAGAAGATCACGCAGCTTGTCAACGACGCACCGGCTGTGCCCAGGTTGGGGATTCCCAGCTATTCTTGGTGGCAGGAGGGATTGCATGGTGTCGCGCACGTGTCTTTCGCGGCAGATCCGGCTCTGCCACATGCCACCAGCTTCCCTCTGCCGATCCTCACAGCCGCATCCTTCAACAAAACTCTTTGGAACCAGATTGGTCAGGCATGTGTACTGCATCACCCTGATTCCTCACATGATCGCATTTGCAATTCGCAGAGAATTTCTTTGACGAGGGGGATGTCCAAGGGAGAACTTCAAAAGATCGTCAAAATAGTTCTGATCAGTTGTTGTCATTCCTGCGCATTCTTGTTCATTGCTGGAACAAGAATTCTTGTCTTGCTTCTTGTGGACATCGTCCTGCTACAATTTAATGTTGAGAGTCGAGACTCTTCCTTCCTGAGAGCTTGTCAAGAATCTGTTTCTGAATTCTGTTCGGTGCATGCAGGCTGTGTCGACGGAAGCAAGGGCATTTTACAACGCTGGAATAGGTGGCCTGACTTACTGGTCGCCGGTGATCAACATCGTTCGTGATCCGAGGTGGGGACGGGTGCAAGAAACCTCAGGGGAAGACCCCACTCTCACGAGCTCGTATGCAATCTACTTCGTTAAAGGCATGCAAGAGGGGGTTTCTATAGCGGCTACCTCTAGCAGTGCCATAACAACAAATGCCAGTGCATTGAGCGGCCCCAGAAGGTTGAAAGTTTCAGCATGTTGCAAGCATTTCACAGCTTACGATCTGGACAATTGGGAGGGCGCTGACCGGTTTCATTTTGATGCTCAGGTCGGCCGGGGCAATTTCTGTTCTCGCTTCTCTAGTCCCTGCGTTGAGAAGAATATCTGCATTGAAAATTGTATATGTTTCGTTGGAGAATTGTCCAACCATCTGATGGGTTTGGAGCCTGAGTAGCAAGACCACTTGGAATATGCCCATCGTTGCTGTACCACTTACCCATAGACGTGACATTCTACCGTTTGAGCAATGCACAGACCAATGTTTGGAGGACATTGCCATTGTGACAAAACTAGCTATGATTCTCAAGCAATCGTCAAATATGGCCTGGATATGGTGATGAGAATTGGCCAAACGTTCTAGTCAGGAACATAGTGATGTGTATCAGTTGTTTCTCAGTGAGCCCTAAACTTTGGGTGTTGAGTGCAACATGGCAGGTTACTCAACAAGATCTGCAAGACACATATAATCCTCCTTTCCAGAGCTGTGTCCAAGAAGGTCAATCAAGCAGCTTGATGTGCTCTTACAACAGGGTTAATGGAGTTCCCACTTGTGCTGACTACTCTTTCCTTACAGAGACTGTTCGCAACAATTGGGGTCTGTATGGGTATGTTCATTACTTTGTGTTCTGTTAATCTCATCTTGAATTCATTGCCTCCTCTTGTTATGGCACATTATAACAGCTCTAAGGAATAACTGCTTGTGGAGGGCTCATGTTATTTTGGGCTTGTTCAACTCAACTGAGCAGACTCATCCTTTGTGAGATGGGTTGAGTTGCAAGATATTCCCATTCATTCTATTGTGTTGCATCTAGCAAAATGAAAAGAAAGCCACAGAGATGTCAGAATTATGCAGGTAGAACAGAAAAAGACACATGAAATTTCCATATGCATGGGTTCAACTGTGTGCCATTGTATGCTTAGGATTACAGCCTCATTGTGATGCAGATCCTACCTCATACACATGTGGCCGGATCTGTGTCACAAGTTAGTTATTCTGACATCTGATGTACATTGTGGAGATGGCCCAGGTATATTGTGTCTGACTGTGATGCAGTTCAAGTCATGCATGATGACACAGGCTATGCACCTACCACTGAGGATGCTGTAGCTGATGCATTGAATGCAGGTGTACTGGACTTTCTGTACCCATTAGCATCTAGTCTTCATTCACACTATGCTTTTTCCTATAGCTCAATCGTTAAGTCTGTCATCAACTGTTTTGCACCACTATCTGGTCAGTATATGTGCATGCCCCGTAACTAGCATCTGATGAACTTGGAAGCGAAGTTTAGGTTAAACATTGACAGAAGCCGATTTATTAGACATCTGATAACAAAGGACTGAGTGTCTTTTTGCCATTGTGGAGCCCTTATGTCTCCTTATAAGAGATGGCACGTTTGGCCTTAATACAAGATATGTTGTTCTAGACCTGATGTGCATCAACTCTGTACCTGCAGGTTTGGATTTGAATTGCGGACAGTACCTTGCAGCTTTCACTCAATCAGCTATCAATAAGGGTAAAGTCAATGAATCCAGAGTTGATGAGGCTCTGTACCAGGTTCTATTGGTGCGCATGCGTCTTGGGATGTTTGATGGGAATCCAGTAAATCAGCAATTTGGCTCTCTGGGACCAAAAGATGTCTGTACTGATGCACATCAGGAACTTGCTCTGGAGGCTGCAAGACAGAGTATTGTACTTCTGAAGAATGATGGCAACATTCTACCTCTTTCTCAAAATAAGAAAATTGCAGTCATTGGGCCTAATGCAAATGCATCACATGTCATGCTTGGTGACTATGAAGGCATGTTTCCTAAGCTGACTCTCTCTACAGAATTCCAAGTTGGAGTCAATTCCTCGTTGTAACACGTGCCTAAACATTGATTCCATGCAATCTGTGACGGCATTGTCTTCTAAGGACATCAATGAAACTGATATCAGGGCCTTACATCTCTAACTTACAATTGTTGCCTCATCTCAAATTCCTCTGATGCATGGCCAGCCTATGTTGTGGTCTGAACCCAAAGCAGGTTGTGTGCAGGCATTCCTTGCAGGTACATTACACCTCTTGATGGATTGATGAATTTTGGTGTTGGGGATTATCAAAAGGTTCACTATGCACCAGGATGTGCAGATACTGCCTGTGAAGGAGGGGATCTGATTCCTGATGCTGTAGCTGTTGCATCAAATGCTGATGCAGTAGTTTTAGTTGTTGGGTTAACCCAGGAACAAGAGACAGAAAGTCTTGACAGGACAAGCCTCCTTCTACCTGGTTTTCAGCAGGATCTCATATCAGCTGTTGCAACCTATGCCAATGGATGCCCAGTAGTGCTGGTAATCATGTCTGCAGGACCAGTTGATATCTCAGTTGCAAAGGAGGATAGTCGCATCCAAAGCATTATGTGGGTAGGCTATCCTGTTGAGGCTGGTGGCCAGGCCATAGCAAATATCATCTTTGGCTACCATAATCCAGGTAAGCTTCAATTTCAACAGTACAGTGCTTCTACTACAAAACAAGTTGCATCAGAGTACATTCTCAGATTCCAATGTAGCATGCAACAATTGAGCAACATAAAATATGCACTGTTTATGCGTCCATCTTTGTCCACATCTTTCACTCTCACAGATCCTTGTTGATCTCAATTAAGTTTGGTTTCATGTGGCTGTCCCACTGGTTTCATACCAAACATCTTAATGCAGGTGGTAGATTGCCTGTTTCATGGTACCCAGAGGAATATACAAAGATCAAGATGACAGATATGCACATGCGTCCAGACAGAAGTTCAGGATACCCAGGCCGAACCTACCGCTTTTATACAGGAAAAACAGTCTATGATTTTGGCTATGGCCTCAGCTACTCCACATTCACACATGTATTCACATCAGCACCAGCAGCTCTGTTTGCACCAACATTGCAGGAGCAGCATTATTATTGTCAATGGAGGGCTTCTTCAAACACTGGCCTGAAATGCTCAGAGAAAGACAGAGGTAATCATTGGTTGATCACTTAAACCTCTAGTATGCAGCTAAAAAAGTGCATACTGATGCTGCAGAGGTGCTTTTGCTAGTTGCATATTAGTATAACTGCAAATAGGTGTTGTTATGAATGTCACTGATGATGTGGCTGCTTGTGGCTGGCTTCAGGTATCTGCCAGACCTCAAACTTTGCACTCACCATTATAGTACAGAATGTGGGCAGCATGGATGGTAAACACTCATTGCTTCTATTTTCCGAAACTCCCACAGCAGGAATCAAAGGAGCTCCATTAAGGCAACTGCTGGCATGTGAGACACTGTATCTTGGTGCAGGTGAGCAGCGTGAGCTCACATTCAACATTGATCCATGCACACAGCTTAGCACAGTGAAAGAGGATGGCACATATATGTTGGATACAGGCACACACATCCTTACAGTTGGCAGTGCCAAGCACAGCATAGCCATCGTAAGTGCTGATTCAATCACAGCTGATGTAAGTTCTTCTGGTGGCAGAAATTCACAACCATAGGGTTATTTTGGACCCTGACTCAAGAAGTCTTCTTGGAAATGTTGTGAGAAAACTATCCTTTTATATCCCTTTGATGCAGTTGGCCCCCAAAGTTGTGTATCCAAGTGTTATCAGATGATGTTAGTTTGTTCCAGCAAACCAAAAGTTCCATGACAACGAGAATGAGTGTAGTTACAATCTTGTGAGTGTCACTGAGAAAAGTATCAGACCATCACCTTTGTCACCTTTGAATGGCAGTGACTAGTTGTCAATTCTTCCCACCGACTTCATCAACTCTCAAACCACGGATGGAGACAAGAAAATAAACACCCCAAAACTTAGGGCAAACAATTATTATTAAAAGAAAATGTGTGTCTGGAGTTTCTGCAATGCATGGACAATGCTTGATCATGATGTTGACTAGCACTTGAAGAAGTTGGCGTTTCTTTTTTCCTTTCACACCTTGAAACAATTGAAAGTGTTACAACCTTAGCCTTGGACTCCCAGCTCAGCTCTAAATACATGTAAAGAACTGGGTGAATTGTTTAGTGTATGTGGAGGATACCTTAGCCTTGTTAATTTTTCTGCTGCAAGAGAGCAGGCACCCTATGTGTAAGGCTCCTCATGTTTGAGAAATCACACATGTAAGGTGCCTCATCTCCTCCTCACACAAAATCAAAGACGTTAAAATTCTACCAGATCTTTCGCTGCATAAGGACCTCAAAGCAGGGCAGTCCTGGGATTTCAGGTCGTGTCCCACCTTGTGCCAGGCCCTCATTTTTGGAAAGACCCCGTTCTCAGGCCCATTCTCGGCCCCATACTCAGTCCTTATCCTACACAAAACTTCATTTTACAGACAAAATTTCAAGATCCAGAAGTGACAACTGCCCGTTTCTAAAATCTGCCCGTGTTTTCTTAGGGTTTTGGTTCCGCGCAACTTCTGAGCGGAGGAAGAAGGGGGTTGCGCGAAGCAGCGCGGAAGGGTTCCAGAGGAACAAGGGTTTGCGAGAGAGAGAGAGCGAGAGAGATTTGAGCAAGATAAATTGGAGTTGCGTTGCAGATTTGAGGAAGAAATTCGAGTTTGTTGTAGGCGAAGAAGAGAGTGATCGCTGGAGGATTTCAATGGAGGGAGAACCGGTGCAAACTACGGCTGCTGATACGGAATGGGGGAGGCAAACCGATGTGTCGAGTGCGGGGTCGTTGCAATGGCCAACAATAGACGGGCCGCTCGGGGTTTATAACGAAGAAGCTGTGAAGCTGGCCAAGTCGTTCTATTATGGTGGATTTCTGTTGCTACCGTTGTTGTGGTTTGTGAATTGCTTCTACTTCTGGCCAGTGTTGCAACACCGGGAAGCCGAGCCTCTGATCCGCCGTTGTATGATGATGCTCTACGCCCCTTTCCTTGTCTCTCATCTGTGACCAGATCTTTTTATTGCTTATCATTCTGCATTTGTTGCACATGTGTGCCCTGAAATTGCCATAAAACAACAATTGGAAACAGGTTGCAGTCTTATGTATTGAAAGAAAGATGCACTATTGTCCTTTCGATCCGGAGATCACATATTCAACCATTACCCTGTCAGAGAGATGCTATGTGATGTTGTGCTCATGTGGTGTTGCATTGTTGTCCAGTTTGAACTAGGGTCTTGCTATTCTTGTCTTTTGCCTTCACTTTTTTTGTCTTAGAGTTTGCACTAATGTGATATGGCTGTGTTTGAGGGGAAGCAGATGTGGTGAAATCTGGGATTGGATGCGTGCTCTTTAGTGTGGTTCTTCTAGCATGGGCCCTTACCTTTGCTTTTGGTGGCGAGCGCCTGTTTGGGTCTTACTGGAAACACCTTGCCATCTATGATATTGACGACAAGTATGGACCAGCATAGATAATCCTCCTGCTCACCTCATGTACTTTTGTGCATGTTGGTTGGTTTGCTCCTCTCTCAGGATTTTTACAGAAGAAATTTTCTCAAGGAGAGAAAACAGGGTCAGACACTGCAGTTTTGAAAGCCTGACTTCATGGGGAGGTTTGATTGGAACATAATAATTGGCTTCCAGTTTCCAGATGGAACACCTTCATGTGAATATTGGTGTCTGATGTGAAGAAATGCAGGTAGCACACAGAGGTACCTTGACTGGGCAGCAAAGATGTTTCTTATGATCAGTATCCCTGGTACTGCACTGATACCTTAAGGGGCATCTTGTAATGTTCCTGACTGTATTGAGTTATACAATGCTGGTGTTAGAATGCCTATGTATCAGGGGGCGAACTGCAAGTTTTAAAAGTTATTCTTATCATAATGCAGAGAAGTACCATGCCTGGGCTGCAAAGTCTGATTTTCTCTCAGGACTGTGAGATGTTGCAGATTTGTTTTGTGCTGATATTATTTTGTTGTTTGAAGAAGTTAATACTTTTCCACATAATATGGGTCCTCAAGAATCCTACTGAATTCTCAAAAAACAGTTCCCAGTGTTGTTGCTTCTAAACTAAAATGCATTTCTTACTTGTTTGATAAGTCAAATTTGTGAAACTGTCTACTGTGGGAAGCTGGTCAATGTAAAGCATTTAAAAGACAGTGACTGTTGCACAAAACAGGTAGTACACCAGTCTAGAGTTTTGTGTCAGTTACAGGAATCAGGTACTAATGAGAGGCAAGCCAATAAGGTTGTGAAATTCTTGCTGCTAAAGAAAAACTTGCTCACTCTGATGAATATGTATTGCAACTGGACTTTCACAATCCAAATGTATGTCAACGGTTTTCATGTGTAATGCTTCTGCTTTCAAATGTCTGTGCAGTTATGTAGTGACGAAGTACCTAGCCGAAGTAAGTTAGGAAACTACATCCCTACTGAAGTTGGATACATCCCACAAGTCTGTTGATCTACCAGATGCAACAAGTTCATGGGAGTTCAAATTACAAATGTAGATGGTTGAAAAGTAAATTGATTCTGGATTGAACAACTCCCAAGTTCGAGCAGCATGGAAAATTGTTCAGTCTATTTCACGGAAAAACTGGTTTCAAATCCTGGAGAAATCAGGCTACATGCAGGTGTTTTTCTAGTGTTCTGATTTCATCTTATTGATGCTCATAACCAGGCTTAATAATACAATAAATGAAAAAGCAACTTATGAGAGTCATTGCACATGAAATAGAGGAGAATCATTCTGAAGAGGATGGTTCAGAACTTCTTGGGTGATGATACTTGGAAGGCTGCAAATTTACACTTATATCTCATCTCCACCCACCATTTGGAGGTGATGAAGTTAGTGGCCAGTCAGGGCACTAGGGAATATCATTCAGGACGAATTTGTGTTTTACCTACAGAAGGTTAGTACCACATTCATTCTTGTCTAGTTACTTTCAGTTTGTTGGCATAATGAAAGTTATGGTTTGATAATTGGGATCAACTTCATTGTCTTCTTGATCCACTGACACACAATCATACAATCCAAAGGCTAGCACAGAAAATAAAACATGAACACAGATTGGTAAACGGAGGAATGCAAGAAAATGCTCAGCAGAATAGAATGCAAAAAACAGATGATGAAAAGATTATGAAGTGTTCAAGGCTATTTCACACCTGCCCTAAAGAAGTTCAGAAGACCAAGGTGAGATGATAAATGACACTCTGACTGGCATATCCTCAAGACTTCATTTTGTTGCTGTGTTCTTCATTGTTGTGAGTACAAAGAAATTCTTTGTGGGCACCCTACTCTAGGTACCCTCTCACACCAATTGTGGTTACCAGCTATGAGATACTCTCTTGTAGATATGATTCAAAAATGACTACTTACATATGACTTCAGATAAGGATATGAACTAAAACATACTCAAACTCCAGTCTCCAAGACACAGACAACTTACCAGTGTTTCAGGCATGTGCATCACAGAGTTGAAAAATGCCAGACAACATCCTCTGCTGTAGTTTGATATCAACTAAATGAGCCTCTAGCTACCAGTCAACTAGACCTCCACAACAACCTGAAAGCAGAACTGTGAAATACCACCTTAAAGTCTTTGCTTGATAACAGACTGAGTTCTGAAGTAAATTTGTTGGGATAATCCTCAAATAACAACAGCTAATCAAAACACTTGCACAGCAAATTCCTAACAAATTTTGGGCCTGCTCTCTGTACAGCTTTCTGACCAAGCTGCTCACCAGGTTTAGGGATCCTAAGAATGAACATCTCAGTGTCCACTTTTACTCAAGAATCCCAAGAAGATCATCACTGCGGTACAGTGAAAACCTGCAGAAAAGTCTCAAAGTGAACAAGCTTATTTTTCGTGAGGAAAAGCAAGTCAATTCACAGCCTGGCAGTCTCTGTACCATACACAAAGACATCTACAATTGTTCCAAGGCTACCATCTCTAGTACAAGTCTCCCGTTAAAATGATTAGTAGAGGGGGAAGCTTGCACATTTGCATAGCACATCCTGACATATATTAAACTACACAGTTATTGCTACATGCAAGAACCCATAGAAGACAAAGCAGAGGAACAGGACAACTCACTCTTTGTCACCAAGAACAATTGATGTACCACCATACTCTGGAAGGAGTACCTTGTCTCCCTCCTTGACACTCAAAGGTATGATACTCCCATCCCTGAGTCGTGTACCAGTACCCGTTGCAATCACCACTCCTGAATTCAACTTCAAATGCCCAAATAAAGCATAGGGTAAGTACAGACCTGCAGATTAGGGTTTGTGCAGCACATGAAAAAGGAGGAGGATGTATCCACCACCTTCATGGCCCACAACATGATGTCCTCATGAATGGTTCCTTATCAGAGCAGAATTAGAAACACGATTTGGCATCTGAAAGCCCTTAATCACCAACAAGCCATTCACCAAAAATTAGGGATCCACATACACAGAAGTTGTACCTCCTCCCCTGGAACATATCAGTATTTTCATTTCCTTTCTGAACCCTTACCTCCACAGCTGATCTCTGTAGTGCATTCTAAGTTCATTGAGCTCATGCAATGTATCAGTGTGGACATGAACACAAGCAGGATACATAGTTCCTCATATTTCCTCAGAGTCCATACACATTAAAAACAAAACCTATAACCCCGATCGAGGCTTATTTTAATGTAGATCAAGTAGCACAAATTAAACACGTACTTGCAATGAACATACTACATTGGCACCAAATTAGGGTATCCATAGAACACGAAAAGAAGGATAAAATCGCCCCCAAGAATCGTGAATAGCAACTAAATATCTTCGAAAGCTGTACTGCACAAATAAAAAGTAGTATTAAGCCATAACAATCACCAACAAAGCTGTGCAGGGAACTACACTGCCACGGGTCTTCGAAGTTAAAACATGAAGGAAAAGGGGGAGAAAGGAAGCAGCATGGTTTTATGTACCTTGGTCGTAGTCTCAGGGAGAAGGATACCGGCAGCAGTTCGAGTGGGTGCCACGATCTTCTCAACCAGAACGCGATCCAGCAGCGGCTTCAGCTTTCTTGCGGTGAGTGCCATTTCTGCTCGGAGATGTCCTGTAAAATTTTCATGCAACTACTAGGATGACATAAAGTTCTCTCTCTCTCGTTATGCCTACCACAATTGCAATCGATATTATCCCCCACTTCAGAACGCTCCTACCTCCTGACTGTTTCTGGAACCTTCCAGACGGGTCTTTTTAGGGTTTTCGAAATAAATTTAGAGCTTCAGCAAGCCAGGGAATCGTTTATGAAGATTCGGTTTCAACGGCACAGGAATCCGACATTCGAGTACGTTTTTTTGGGTTTCAGCATCATTCCATTTCATTTCACGCATTGATTCTATCGAAGAAGAAGAGCAATTAAAATTTTAAAATTTCCGAAAATCCTAAAAATCGGATTGCTTCGTAAAAACCTCTGAGATTTTTCTTATTTGAAGGCATGCTTAAAAGAGCATAAAATTATGCGGTGCATTCGAAAAATCCCTTTAGATGTTTGGTTTTGTGAAATGCTTCATCTCAGTCCTTTTTGTGATACCCAGCAGTTACCATGGCAAAATAAAACATAAAAAATTGTGTAAATTTTTATGGAAAGCATTGGGAGAATTTGATCATGATAAACTTTCCCTCAGAAGTTGGGACAAGTTATATCATAAATGTACAAACCTGCCATAATTTTTGTAGTGTATATAGACAGCCATTGTTCGGTGCAAAAACTCAGTGCTGATTGTCCAGGATCTTAGGAAATTGAAGAAATCTTCTATGGTGGAATAGTGTGTCCTCCGAAAATTAGGGCAGGTTTTTGCTTTGGAGAAGGGTAGGGCCCTTGGCACTTCCTTGGTTTTCGGTGCCTGCCATTTGGGCTGTCACGCTCATACCTAGGCACCTCAAAACAAGGAAAGGGCATCTAGCCCTACCCTTCTCTTGTACATAAACACGAGTGTGAACCCCGTGCCAAATGCACAGGTGTGTGCCACCTAGGATGCCACCTAGGTGCTTAAGTTACCCACTTACCTTGGGGTTAGACCCCTCTGTGGAGTCCAGTAAAATCTGGCATGGGGCCTTCTGCTTCACAGAATGGACCATTTTGAAGGAGTGAAATGCCTTGTGGCCATGGAAACTGAATTAAATTGCTATTAGGTGCTCACCCAAGGCTTTGCTGGGAGCT
>Ga0116227_10006527_pt1 | contig 23559 bp, 12 predicted proteins | sample S1TSphgellanicum_FD_89693 | JGI IMG/M metagenome (GOLD analysis project Ga0116227, IMG submission 89693) | Host-associated microbial communities from peat moss isolated from Minnesota, USA - S1T2_Fb - Sphagnum magellanicum MG | ecosystem: Host-associated > Plants > Peat moss > Unclassified...
ATTATATATATATATATATATATATATATATATATATATATAATTTAAATTTTATATATTAACCCATGGTTACGTATATTGCAATTATTTTTAATAGCTAGGTATGAAAATGTTCATGAGCTCTTGGAAGCCATGCTAAAGTTTGTGTGGATTTGGAAACTTTGTGAGGGCCAAGTTGTTATGTAATGTTTTTGACACCTTTAGAAGGTGAAACATGACTCAATTATTTAAAAAACACAACAGTCTTCATAAAAAAACAACTAAGAATTTATAGCCTTGACAAATTACTAGCTTCAATAAAAGTTCATCGCCAAGGTTGTTAGATTGACTAAAGTGTTGACATTGACAAGTTAGATGACCTAACTTAACGTAAGTAATAGGTTAGTAAATTACTTGTTAAGTAACCTAACTAATTACCTAGTAAGCTACCTATATAATATAGGCCTATTATGTAGTTCACTCACTAGTGTAGGCCTTCTAAATTAATATCTTAGATGGTCTTGGTAGGTATTCAAGGTGGTTAAACTTACTAGGTAAACCTATTAATTATGTAGGTAGTTTACAAGCCTAGGCCACATAAGTTTAATAAGCATTTACAATAGTTTAATTTCTTTTCCTTTTTATATTATAACATATTAAATTTTAACTTAAAATATATATTTAAAAGAAAACACATTTTTTCATATAATTGTTACAAGTATATACTATTGGATTATGATTCAAGTTTTAGAATTTGGGACATATAAATTAATTAATATATTTTTACAAGTTTATAGTAATTAAAATAAATCTAAGGTGCATTTTGGGGGGAATTTTATATGTGAAAAAATGTAATATATATTTACATCTATTTTTTAAAGAAAGCGAAAGAAATCAGCTTGGAGATATTAGTTAATGGTAAGAGACATAACTTTTTTTGTGTTTTGTTACAAATTTTATTTAATTATTTAAAAAATTAAGGCCAAATTTTTAGTTGGTGAAAGTAAGTATGTGTGTGGATATTGCAAAATTATATGAAACCTCAACCCTAAATACAATAGCCATATTCAAATTCATTTCAAAATAACCCATAGGTGAGTTAGGTAAAACCTTGAGTGAAAACGTAACCTTAAATGTAATACCCACAAGTAGGGTCGCTTTGAAATACCCAATATGTAGTTTGGGTGGCGCCTTTGAATGAAGACCAAGGCTTAGATGCAATACCTGTGTGCAATTTATTTTAATAATTATTTAATTATGACATTATTTGTTGATATTTAAACTAGATTATTATGTCATGTGAGTCCTTTGAATATTACATTGTAGACCTATATGTAGGTATTGCATGTTTAGAATGTGGCTATTGTTTTAAAAATCTTTAGGTGATGTGAGTTCTATTACATTAGATGTAGGTATTGCACAATGTTCATTTTGATATTTGTAAACCTTAGACAAATTAATGTTATCTATTCATATGGGTCTATTTAACTTTTGATTTTTACATCTAAAGGACTAAGAAGATTATGAAAAATAAAACATATATGATTAACCATATACCCATTAAACAAGTGTGATTAGAAGAAAATATTATATTAATAAAAGATGTAAAAAAATGGGTGGATCAAAAATTGCTAAAGAACCCAATGAAAAAAAGGTTCTTTATAATATATCAAAGGACCAAAGTTCAAAAATTGGGTAGTCCAAAAAACGAAAGGGTTGAAAAAACCTAACTAATTATAAAATTATTTATAATTCCGTGTTTAGTTTAGTAAACAACTGTTGCATTTGCACCCTTTGCTACATGACGAGTACTGTATAGATGGCAACATTGCATTTCAACTTGAACTACATTTGCAACAAACTCTTCTTTTGTTATGCTTTGAACCTTATAAATACCCAAACACCACCAAATTAAACCCTATAAACTTTGGTTGAAACAAAATTATAAAAAGACAATAAACATTGATTATTATTATTTCTTACCTTCCATGAATCATTCTAGATTCATGGAAATCTAATACATCTATCAACTCCTATGTTCAATTTGTTTTAGTGGACTTTCAATCCCAATTTTTGACATCCCATGTCATCTTCAATCGTCATGCATATGCATAAGGGGTGGATCGAATCATTTCTTATAAATCTTCATCCTTCTCCATTTGTGATGTTGCATTTCGAAGCATGCTTCCCACGCCCCAGGCATTCAGACCTAGCACCTATAATAGTTTCTTTAAAGCCAATTTGACCAAAGTTAGTTTTGATAATGGTGGACATTGTTTTATAATAATTACCAGTTTATCCCACTTGTGTTGGGCTTTGGCATGAGTGCAATTAGCAACTTTTTGATCATTCCGCCTTTGCATGGCCATGGCATCTCCCAAGATGTGAGTGTTCATTTTAGCATGGTCTTGATGTCAAGGACCTCTTTCAAAAGTTGAAGGCTTCCCAAATTTAGCCTTTTTTGCCACAAAGCCATGCACTTCCTTCAAATGCTTAGTCAACAACCATTTGACACAATATGTGATAATGCAAATGCTAAGTTTACATTTCCATTTTGACCCAACCTTCATCCATTCTTTGTCCTTCCGAACCATATTAGGTGGACAAGGGGGGCGCCAATGGATGAGAAGCTTAGTCGGTTTCAAGTTTCGGACCTAAACCAAAAAATATTAAAAAAAAAAATCCTAACTTTGTAATAGGAAAATCTTAGCCTTAAAACCTTCCACATAAAAACTTCAAAAAATAGAATGTAGGTATTGCAAAACATAAAATGACACAATCATATGCAACTTTTGCAAACTCTAACTGTTTTCAGGTATTGCAAAAGAAAAATTTGACAAAAAAAATCCCACAACCTCCATCAAATGATGGAAGCTACGAATATAATTAAACTTAAAAAAACTTGTACAATTTTTTTTATTTACATTTAATCTAATGTATGTAAATTCTAAAATTATCTAACCCACCATTTCATGATCGAGATTCCCAAAGTATTGGAATGATTTCATCATTTATTTGAATTGCAGACTGTCACCATTGTCAACTTTAAGTCACATAGATTGCTTGATTCATCAATTCTTAGTTTTGATGAAACAACATTTTGCTCCCTACGTCTCAATTCTGATGGAACAACATTTTGCTCCCCATGTTTTGATTTTGATGGAGCAACATTTTGTTCCCCAAGTTCTAATTATAATGGATCAACATTTTACTTCCCAAATGTTTGTTTTGATGAAGCAACATTTTGCTTTTAAGCTTTTAAATCACCATTTTTCTTCAGTCTCTTTCCTCTAGCCATTATAACCTTCAACATTTAAAAAAACCACCATTTCATTCAATTTTAAAAAACAAGACCAAAAGGAATAAAAAAAAAAAAAAAAAAAAAAAAAAAACGAAAGCAATGACATTGCTGCCATCATCTTCTTCATAGCAAAACCATCAAAGAAGGTTACGTGAGTTGTCGTTGTTTTTTTTTGCAACAAAGCCATCAAAGAAGGTGACAAAAGTTATCGTTGTTTTCTTTTTCTTCTCAAAGACAAAGAAGAAGATAATGGCAGTTTATTACTGTCGCTTTTGTTGATGCAACACCACCACAGAAGAAGGTGATTGATGCGCTCCCAAGTCCCTAGTTAGCCCCAAGTTGGGGCTAAGTCACTGAAGTTGCGGAATTTCTGGGATTTGGGGCATGCTCCCAGCTTCCAGCACTAAAGGGGGTGAGAGGGGCGTGCTGAAAGCTCCGAGATTAGACTAGGAAGAGGGATAAGCTTACTCATTTATTCGATCCTGCATCCTGCATCCAACCAACAAGTTGGTTAGAACTCATTCTGCACACTTTCAATGTTGGGACAAGCCACGGGCGAACTTGGACTCACTTGACACACCACGGCCCAAACTCAGGGGAAGCCACCACCTACCCCCATATAGTATTTTCTGCAGCTCTCCGCCGCACTTGCATCCAAATGGCTCTTTTTCCCGGGACTCCCAAAGTGGAGTCCTGAAATTGTCCCGGTTTGGACTCTCAGGACTTTGGGCGTTCATAACTTCTCGCCCCAAACTCGGATCGAGATGAGGTCCAAACCAAAGTTGTAGCTCTCCTCAAAAGATTTCCAATGGTGTGTCGCACTTCACCTGCACGCACTAGAATCAGGTCAATTTCCAACTTTTAGTGGTCGGGAGTCAAATTGCCAATTTGACTCTTGGCCCTTCTTTCGACCATAACTTGTATTGTAGATGTCCAAATGGCTCATGCGAGGCCATTTTGGACATTTACACTTCAAGACCTTTCCAATGGTATAAAGAATGCCTCAATGCGAGGTGTTTTCGCCCCTGTAATTGCGCTCTGAGTTTTTGGGAGTCCCTGAGGACTCCCAAGTCCCATTTTCGGGAGTGTGAATGGCGACCTCACACTTCCCTCAAAGTGGGGTTATGACAGTGATGGCAATAGTTGTCGTTGCCTTCTTCTTTGCAACACCACCACATAAAAAGATGACAACACATTATTGTTGTTTTCTTCTTCTCAAACACAAAGAAGAAGGTAATGGTAACAGGTTACCATTTTTTTTTTCGTTACAACACCACCACAAGAGAAAGTTGTCATCGCCTTTTTTGCTGGAACACCACCACAAAAGAAGACAACGACACAATGCCATCATTTTTTTCTTTTCAAACACAGAGAAGAAGGCAACAACACCTTACTATCGTCACCTTCTTTGTTACAACATCACCATAGAAAAATACAAGGGGGGAGGTAGGTAGGAGGGGAAAATTTTGGGATGGTAATAAGCTTGTTGTCGTCACTTTGTTTGCAACAAAAAAAAAAAAAAGGAAATGGCATGCTTGTGTCGTCGCCTTCTTTGTTTAAAACAAAAAAAAAAAAATGAAAGAAGAAGATGATGGCGTCTTCTTCTTTTCAAGTAGAAGAAGAAAAAAAAACAAAAGTAAAAAAAAATCGTAGAAAATTTTTTAAATGCAGAGAAGGGAGGGAACTTAACTTCTTTTATCACTTTTGCATATGGGATGAAGCACTCTTCTTGCCTTTTCCTCTCCACGTTCCTTCAACGTTGAACTCTCCACCTTCTTTAAGCCTTGTGTTTCATGTCTCCTTGAAGCTTTGTGCTACTCAAGCTCGGGAACTCTCTTGAGCTCTGGAGATGGAATGAGCAGGAAATGAAGTGAGGGAAGTAGGAGGGGGAATGTAGGTAGGAGGGGGGTAAGTAGGAGGGGGGTAAGTAGGAGGGTAAAATTTTGGGGCAAAGAAGGGGGCTGAAAAATCTCTAGGTAGAGGAAGAGGATGTGTTTTTGGTTCATCCCCAAAATGGCTTGAATGGCCTCATCCTGAATTGGTGCACTAGTGGCTATTAGTTCACTCCAGCCAGAAATTAATGTTGAGTGATGACGAGAAATAGGAACCAGTTCACAAAGTAAGGAAGTTTTATTAAATCTAGGTATGGAATGTTGAAACTAAGCATAGAATGCACAAGGTCAAGGTGATTATAAAAGTTGTACATGTAAGAGCAATGAAAATATAAATAGCAGTAGTGGAAGCATTCAAGAAAAAGGAAAGAGGGTGTCAAAAAAAGATGAAACTCAGTTTGGCACAAAAGGTGGTGCATTGCTAAGTTTCACCCCCTATTGAAGGCTAATGTACTTCTTTGTAAGTCTTTTTTGAATCTCACCCAGTTTTGGACCAAACTCAAGGTTTTGGTGTTGTGTTTTCCTAACTTTACGTAAAACTTTAATGAATGGCCATATGAAGAATGGTGTTGTGTTGGTTGGTTCAAAACTATAATGATGTTGCAAGTAGGTAGCAAAACTTCCGATTATGTTTAGTAAATTCTTATTATTTCAATTATTATGATTCAAAGTAGACAATACTACCTTATTACAAAATCACTCAGATACCCACTAAACAACTATCTAGTTAATGTGCATCGAACCACATATGGAATAAGGACAATTGAAACACTACACAATTGGGCATTTGGCTTTTTTATTCATAATTACAAATACTATTTCATGATACAATGCAAGTATAGAGTTCAAGCCCAACATAAACAAAACAAGAACATTCAAGGATAACCAAAAGATAATCATATATGTACTTAGCTTTTGGATTGTAATTTATGTGTTTTTTTGTGTTCTAATCAAAGATCAAACAAATTCAATACATTGTGATCAACTCATTGGCAATTAGTAACACCTAAATGGAAAAAAAAAAATTCATTTCTACCCATCGTCAACCTTAGAGTGCCTTGGTTTTCTACTGTAATTGGAAGGCATGTTACCCAATGTATTTTTTTCTTTGCTATTTGGGGGCTGTTTGGAAAAATAAATGCCCATTCTAGAAGGTGTTCGAATGTTTCAAAATGCCTATCATATTTCTTGTTTTTTCCCATGGTACTCAAAAGTACATACTCACCAGTTATCATGAATTAATATGGGGTTATAGAGATTTCAGATTTGACCAACATATAAACAACCATGAAAACCCAACCTTAAACAACAAAGAAAATAAAAATCATAAGTAAAGAAAAGTTTAAATTAATGTTGGGTGGTTGTCACCTTCATAACAACCATTGGTTCTAGTTCTTGCCAAGTTTAGAAGAACCAATCTAATTTTTGAACAAATTTTTTTGGCAAATGTTTATACTTGCCTTGGTTTTCTAAGGTTTGAAATTAGACTGGCTTGAGAACTGGCCTTGCAAGTGATATTGGCAAAACACTAGTTCTAACCACATTGATTTTTATTTTTATTTTTTTCAAGAAAAGATTGATGGCCAAAATCATCACAAGGGAGACAAAAAAGGGAAGGCTAAAGAAAGGCCAAAAGACGCATAGCCCGTAGGAACCAAATTAAATAATTAAAAAAAAAGCTAGTCCCTTTCATGGTAGGAAGCTATTTCACCCATCGCCCCTTTGATGTCACCTTCATGCAAATCGTGAGAACTAATAATAATGGGAGGTCTAGAACAAGTATCACCCACCAATGTAATCTTCCTCTCTTATAAAAGCACACTAAAGATCAATATTAACACGTTACTTAACAATTTGAATGCAAAAAAACAAGGATAAATGATTTCCTGATTGTCTATCATGGAAAAGACAAGCACATTCCCTGATGAAACAATCCATATCACACTTAGGTGTGTCGTGCATCTCCATGGCCATCAAAATAAAATAGTGCCTTGATGAAGCCCTCTATACTTGTAGATTTTAACAATGGCATTAAGTTTTGCAGCTACACCTACTAGTTGATTAATAACACTTGAAGCCATTATTTCCCACGTTAAATCAATAACCACCACATAGGCAACGAAGACTTGGTTCTCTTGGGTCATGAAGAGATTAGCTCGTAATGAAATTCATAACATAAAGGTGTACCATCGATTTTTCCATACAACATGCCCACTCTCTTGAACAAGGGCATACATGACGTCTCGGATGTCGTCATGTGTGGCTATATGTTGACCTCCAAATGAGCAACGAACTAAGTGTGTGCTAGATACATCTAACCCATGTCCACATTCACACGTGAGAAGACTAGATGTTGAAGGCTTCATCAAACCGAGACAAAAACACAACATTGAGGTGAAAGTAAAGTGTGTGACACAAAATGAATGAATATATGGCCTGGTAACCAACCATAGCCCTGCCCCCTTGCCTGAATAAGAACGAATGCAGGTTTTAGATGTTGAAAAAATGGAATCATCCTCCGAGATAAACTTAAAAGATGTGTCATGGTCGATGTCCATCGAAGATGCTTGTAGACATGGGGCATTGATAATTGGCAGAATTTCAAAAAAAAGGTGCATCTCTTAGTTGCAAGAGGAAAGCCATTTTGCGTTGCACATAAACATGATTGAAGCGAGTGTGGGCCCCTTTCAACTTGAGAAACATACTCATTCAAAACAAGTTTATCTAAAATACGAAACCTAAAGCATAAATACGGAGCCACTAGAACCCAAGTCCCTATAAAAGTAAATGGGGCATAGTCCTCCATAAAAAAAAATTATACCACCAAAAGATATCAATAGTCGAACTTGACACCTCGTTAAGGGGCCTTGAAAAGACTCCCACGATCCTGGACCCATAATGTCCCCACATACCTACATAACTTTCTTGTTGAAACCTGCCAAAAGAGATAGGAAAGAAAAAAAAAAAAATACTATATGTGTGAGATAAGAACGTCGACGAGTTACACATGAGGAAAAAATGCCCAAATCAACTTGGGTGTCTCCCATGAGAAGAAGATCATCGATTTGCGTTATGTCTTGAGATAAAACTTCATCCAAAAAATGTGTGGCAAAGTCTTGAGAATTCATTGGCACACCCAAAATGCATAAGCCATTCGTGACCAAAATGTAGACTTGAAAAATCTCTATGCTTGGGGAGACCTCTAATGGATTCTAAAGCTTACATTTTGACACATGGACCCTAAGCCCAACCAGGGTTAATTGGGTTGAAAGGTGGTCAAAGGTGTAGGTAATTTCACTCATAGGCCCCACAGTGTGGATATCGTCCACTAGGGATGGAAAAACACAACTAGGGGCCCACGCGACAATCTTTAAAAGAGCTTGATAATGGGCCAAAGCAAATAAAGGACCTCCTAAGTGGTCACCCTACCTCGTGTTTAAAGATGATTCAATAATAATGACCCCCCTCCACATGTTACCCATGTTGGTAACAAAGAGAAGAATGAGCACCATAAAACAACCCGATAAAAGAGATACTGCTTGCCAAAGGCCCCTTAGCATCACACAACTTTCTAAAAATAGTAGTTCAAGAAATGTTATGAAAAGTGTTTTTGATGTCGACCTGCATCACGGCCCATTCTCACATTGATTTTTGCAAGAACCATGATTTCTAGTTCTTGGACTAATTCTTTAAAAAATAATTTTATTTCAAATTTAGAGAATTGAATGGTTTTCATAAAATCAAAGAGAGGAATTGTCAAATTTCAAGTAGACTAATTATCACCTTAACTTTGAACCAATGTTGTGCATGTAATTTTTTAAAATTTTTACATTGTGTGTATGTGTATGTGTATAAAATTTGTTTAAAAAAATGTAAGTGCAAATATAAGTGTATAGGAAGTGATGTATAATGTAAGTGTAAAATAATATAAATAAATATTAAGTCATGAAAAACAATGTAATGTACATTTACACACATAATTTTATATTTTTTTAAACTTACATTTCTTTTGGCATTGTTTTACATTGTAATTTCTTTCATTGTTTTTTATTTTTTATATTTAATTTTCTTTGAATTATTCTATATTAAAACTTTATTTTACACTAACATTTATGTTACTTTATGTCATTTAAGTGTCAAATAAAAATATAAACAGAAAATGTGAGACTTGAAGTAGCTATGGTGGGTGGCACACTAGACGTAACTTCCAAAAACTTATAAAAAGTTAGATCTTAGAGTTATCCCTTTTTCCACTTACATGGCCAATTTTTTTAATACATAGTTGTGTAAGTGCTTTCAACCTCATTTACACTTAGACTTCCAATGTATTTTCACTTACACACACAACACTAATTTGAACCAAAGACCTTAAAAGGAGGGATTAAGGCTTTATCCCTATGTTACACACTAATGTGTGTCAAAAGTCAAATGATTACCATAATTTTAAACCTATATAACCCAATGCCTTTAAACCTAAAGATGCCCAAGGCTTGGCATGGTCAAACTTTAAATGAAAATTGTTGCATAATAATTTTCACATATGAAGGTGTGACTTGGTGGCTTAAAATTCCTTTAACTTCAAGAAGTTAAACTCCACTTTTTACCTCTACCAAACAAACAAAATTAGTCTTTATTAAGTTGAGAATTGTACTTGAATCTTCAAACCCATAACCAACCCAAATATAAGTCTGGGGTGAAATCATACTTCCTGGATTTTCAAGGAACCCAACTCTTATATGTAATGATACTTGTCAATTCTCATTGTGAGAACCATATTGAAAATTGACTGTTTACTCAAAAGGAAGGTTGGTGATAGCCACCTAACATAAGTTTAAACAAGAATGCATAGTTTTATGTTATTCAACAACCTTGATAAAAAAAAATACCATAAAAGATTAATAAACAAAAATTAGTGTATGCAAAGGGCATGTTTAAAGGATCTATTTAAAGGAACATGTGTTTTGTTTTTTGAAATAGGTTGCCTCCCTTTTTCTTCAAATACTTAATGAAAAATGAAAAAAATAAATTTTTATTGGTCTTTTACATCAAATGATGCTTTTGGAGTAGCATTTGTTTTGTCACGAATTCTCACCATTTAGTGAATTTTTTTTCAAAAACATCACCAAAAATCTAAAACATTGCCACGTTTCTAGATTTTGTTCAATCAAGTAGCTAACATATAATTTTTTTTTAATAAATGAGTATTTTCATAGTTGATTTGTAGCCAAATGTAACTTAATCTACTTTTGGATGATGCCAATGTGACAACATCACAAAATTGAAAAGAAAACACTAGTTTGGAATAGGGCATTTTCAAAATAAGTGCCCCTTTAATTTTGCCTCAATCAAGCCTTTATATTAAGTATGCTTTATTCCTAGGGCATTAGTTTATTCATTACATCCATATTCGCATTATCAAAGGATGGAGATCAATGCCATATTATAAAAAAAGATTTTTGAAATAAAAAACCACTTATCCACATGCTTTCTTGAAATGCTTTAAACATTAAAAAAAACTCTTGAAACATGGTGAATTTTCATGAAAGTTTTGTAATTGCAACTTTGAAAGTATAAGAACTTATGTCAAAATTTTAATGAATTTTTTGATATATAGTGTTCCCATGGTGATTTTTCAAAAATTCAAAAAATAGTTTTTAAGGACTATCCACGTACTGCTTGGCTCCTTTTTCTTGCTTTCAACCCATACCCAAATATCAAGTTGGATATCACAATTTGTGATATTTGAAGTGGTATGTTGTTTGTTAGATTTCAAAGTTATGAAATCCAACCATATAATATTTAGATTTCACAAATTTAAAATCTAGGTAAGATATTCGTTTCCTACCTAGATTTTGATATAAAAAAGAAGTAATTGGGTTTGAAAAAAAGCTTTATAATTTAAAATGACCACTATTTCAAACCCTAATTATAACACTTTTAACCTTTTTTCGAAAGTACAAAAGGCTTGAGCTTAAGCTTTGGCTCCACCTTCTTTTGATTCTTGTTGCATCTTTGCATTCTTCATTTGCACTTTGTTATGTTCACGTTCTTCCTTTACATTTTGTTATATTTGTGCTCTTCCTTCATGTTATTAATATATTCATGTTTTTGATTTGTGCTACTATTGGGTCCATATTCTTCCTTTGCATTATTATTAGGTCTATCTTCTTCCTTCACATTATTGTTGTCGTGCTTTTCCTTCACATTGTTATTGCTTTTGTGTTCATTTTTTGTGTTGTTGCTTTCAGTGCTCTTCCTTTGCATTGTTGTTACAATGCTTTTCCTTCACGTTCTTATTGCCACGCTCTTCATTCATGTTATTATTGTCATGCTTTTTTTTCATTGTGTTATTATCGTGTTTTTTTTTTTCATGTTGTGTAGCATTCATGCTCTTCCTTTGCACTGTTAAGTTTTGTTATCTAAGTTGTGATAGCCACCTCGAATGTTTGAAAAAATGAGATTTAGTTTTAAGTTAATTCTTTTTTTGATATCCTTGTCAGATATCTTAAATGAAAAAAAGTTTAAAAGAAAAAGATCCAACTTTCTTCTTAAAACCTATTTTGAAAATACAAATCCGTCGAATGTCAAAAGAATGTGATATCCACCCAACATGGGTTATGACTCAGTTAAGGTTCAAACCTCAACTGAGTTAATACCTAGTTTCACCTTGGTAATGCATTGTTGAAAAGTTTAATTCCTATATACAGGTAGATAGGTAGACAAATAGGTGATGACCAGGTAAGTAGATGGTTTATATATAGGGAAGGGTTGTCTTTACTAACCAGTTACAACTTGCTACAAGTAGTTAGGTATATTAAAAGCTAAGCACCATGGTGACATAATCAACTGCAACCGAACAGAAAACTGTTTCCCGACCATTTACCATTCATCCTTCATGGTGCACTACTGGGTTGCTGGTTCACTCTGGTTGATTTGGGTGCTTTCAATTGATAGCTGAAATAGATCCACTACCAAGAAGAAAATGGAAGACTTGAAAAGAAGACCAATGGTTTTGCTGTCTAACTGTGTGAGATCCCAGATTTTGCTTTTAGGTCATTTTTTTTGCTTTTTTGAAAGGGAAGAAAAAGAGAACAACAACAACAACACAAGGACAAGAGGCTGGGTGCAATTTTGGGTTGTGGGTATCCTCATTTCTCTAAACCCATAAAGATTGTGGCTCCAGGCCCAGCTTTGACCAGCCATTTGGTGAGCTCCTCTAGGGTTTCAAACTTGGCTGCCAAGTTCACCAAAATGCTGGCCAGGGTGAGCCTGCACCCACTAACACACCATGAAGGATGGATAGTAAGTGGTCAGAAAACAGTTTTCTGTTGCGTTGCATTTCCCTAGCTGACCATGGTGATGAGCTCCGTTGCTTTTTTAGTACTACCTAACCAACAATTTTTTGGGTTGTCACTAGGTAAGTAGTGTAAAAAAGCCATTATTTGTGCACAAACCATGTACTTACCTAGCACTCACATACATTCTTATCTATGTAGCATGATATATGGAGTGGACCTACTTCTTACGGAATGGGTTATTGAGGTTAAACCAGATATCAACTTAATTGAGGTTCACCCAATAATTGAGTCATGGTGGGCATCCAGTGGATGGTGTGCTTGTGGGTACTGGTTCACTCTGGTCCAAAATGCAGAATTGGTGCCCCTGCCTCCTTCCTTGGTGCAAACATTAAAGAGACGAGGATGGAATAAAGTCCTCCGACTTACACAGTGGTGTAAAGTTTTCTAAGCTGACTTGTTTGGGTAACTTTGCAGCTCAATCTGTCTGGCAACCTTTTGGGGTTGATAGACACATTGTTTTGGATTGTGAGTAGTGTCTTGTAAACATGGTTGAGATCTCTTTAGTTATATCACATATCTTGCTGCTTATATATCAGACCCTATTTCCTACAGAACTGGTTACCAAGATGAAACAAAATATGAACTCAGTTTAGTTTCATCCACAACTGAGGCATAACGGACATCCAGTGGATGGTGTGCTGGGTGGGTGCTGGTTCAAGGTGGCCCTGATCTCGATTGAACTTCAATGAGCTATGACCATGCATACTACAATTGCCAATTCAGCTCCCTGTCCAAGTGTTGAATACTTAAGTTATTTGGAGTTGAAACGGGTTTGGTTTTTATGTGCATCACTTACACAATAGAGTTGTAGTGTATTTGACTTAACCCAATAGAGATTCTAAAATACCGCAAGTGACGGTAGTTGTCTTATATTGGAAAGGTGTGAGTAGTGGTGGATTTGCTACCCAGACGTGATCAGTCCCACCCTACCAGGACTTTGATGCTATAACATAGAATTGCATTCCAAATATGCATCTTTTACGAAATGGAGATGCGATGGCACAACTTAGGCATATGAGGTAAGAAGATCCGAATGCTGGTGTTCTTTTGTTGAATCTTCTGGGGGTTTCAAAGCATTCATTGTGGAGGCAGTTCAACAACAGATCTTATGTTGCAAAGCTGATCACTTGGAACTAGATACACCACTAGGTCAATCACTAGCTGTGAAGCATGTTGGTGTCACACTCCCTTCTTTTGCTGAAAGTGGAATCTCAAGAAAAGTTAGGTTTAGAGTTTAGAGTGAACTGAAGAGGTTTTCATTTGTTTTGTTTCCAAAACTGTTAGTCACCATTTTTGGCCTGGGCTAAGACCCCTTCCTCAGAGGGTGGGGTGTGGGTACCTATGGGGATGGCTGGCATGCAGTGGCTACTCACTTAAGTATGCTTTGTTTTTTTTGGCTCATTTGTTGTTAGTGTGATGCTTTTGGGGGGTTCTACTTGCTAGCTTGACTACTCCAACCAGCTGTGTACCCTAACCCACTTAAGGGGCTTTTTCCTCTTTACCTGCTGTGTTTTGTCACCTTGAATTTTGGTCCTTCTTTTTGTCCTTGGTTGGTTCAAAGCAAGAGAGTTGGTGATCTATTTCACCTCTCATTAAGAAAGGAGGAGGCACTCTCTAGAAGTTCTCAAAAGGTGTGTCTTTTTAGGAAGGAAAACCCCTGACCTCAGGTGTGCTGTATGATTGCACCTACTTATAGCAGAAAATCCTTCTAAAAACCTAGCCCCAAAAAAAAGCAAACTGGCCAACACAATATGCATTTTGGACCTACAAACCCTTGTTCTATTCAGTTGGTTGAACGTGACTTCTGGAAAGAAATGCATGTTTCTTATGCTATTCCTTTATTCCAAGATTCATTTGGTTCAGCCAATTTTGATTTCCACAAAGAATTGCCCTGGGCAAAGGGACATGTGGGAATTTGTGCTCAAAGGTGACATAGAGAAAGAGCCAATCAAGGATTTTCCATGGGAAAAAACGGACCAAATTTCAATCAAAAAAATCCAATTCGCCAGATTTTTATGATAAGTTCCAGTGCATAGTGAAGAATATAGAAGGATTCTGTTATTGTTTTCACTTTCATGTCTAGTATGTAGCCAAATTTGGCTAAATAATTTTCCAGATTGATCGCCACTTTGGCTACTACATCACAAAATGCTTACAAAAAAAACACTGGTCCCATGCATCAATGAGTACATTTAGAATTTTTTTACAATCTGACCAATTGTACTCTTAAAAAGTCTCTGAAAGTGGCCAGGCATTGAAAGGTTAAATTTGTTTTGAGGGAAAAGATGAAGAAGAAGAAGAAGAAGAAGATATCCACATGTAGAGTGGCAACCCAGGTTCAAATGATGTACATTGTCAATCACCTGAGTACTCTCACTAGTTGAATTACCCCGGGAATTCACAGTTATCTTTCTTCTTTTTCTAAGTGAGAGAGTTGCCATTGCAATTTGCTGCACATTAGGAACACTACACTTCGCCTTTTAGTATGTGTGTGTGTGTGATTGGAGTGTTTGCCGCACATTAGGAACACTACACTTCGCCTTTTAGTATGTGTGTGTGTGTGTGTGATTTGAGTGTTTCTCACGTTTCATGCATATATGGTCATTGTTTATATACCCACTAACAACCCACTAGCCTTGTATTACCTATGTAGTATCCATCCACATGCATCTATTGACTTACAAATCACCTATTAATATCCTACCTACCTACTTACAAGACATTTCCTTTACATGATAGGTTAGCAAGGTGAAACCCGACATCAACTCAATTTGGGGTTTATCCATAACGGAGTCATTAGAGGCTTGCAATGATTTAGTGTTAATGTCTATTGATTCACTTTGGCCAATTGCAAACTTAGGTGCTCTATCAAGTTTTTTATGGTGGAATATTAAATTTTTTTTTATAGGATTTGGGTTGTGATTGGAACCTTGTTCAATGTGAACAAAGTTTTAATTATTTTGTCTGTTTGAGGGTTTATCCTATGTGATTTGAGTCTCATCTTTTGTGTTAAAGATATTCCAAAGCACAAAAAAAGAACACAAGGCTTGGTTGATGTCAATGTTAATTAGTTTTTAGTTTGTTACCTTTTGCTTTGAACTTGTGTGTATGTTTTCATGTGTGTAACTTTTGTTAGTTATAATGTTTGTCTTGGGTGCTTGACAATTTTTTTATGTGTGTAAATGATATGAAAAATGTAATCTAGTATGTGAAAAAATTCAAAAGTTTAGTGAACTTTTTTTAGGGATTAGGCTGGCAAAAGTTTCCCAAAGTTTTTTCCAAGCCATTTCCAACTGAAATTTTTGGCACTCAAATGGAGAGTTTTACCAAATAGGAATTTTTTGAAAGCCCACACACACAAACCTAACAATTGAAGATTGAAGGCATATATGTATAAGTGTGTTGATCTTGTTTTGTGGTTTAATGGTCTAAAATAACTATGATTATTCTTACACAACTTAACACATTACTTTAACCCCACAGAATTTAGTTGACCCAATTCTATCATACATTACTTTTGGCTGTTTTGAAGAATGGGTTCACTTCCACAAGTTTGAGCTCAGCAGACGCAGGAGGAAACTTTCATGAGGCTGGTGAGCTCAAACTTTATCCAAAACTTTTGAAGATTCCATTTCCAAAAAATTCTTCATTTCTCCTTCAAAAAATTCTGTGTTAAAAAAGTTTTTTTGGGTGAAAATTTTGGCATTTCTAAAATCGATTTAATTTGTGCCAAAGCTGCCAAGGTATACATATATGGTAGTTGGAATTCCTGCATTCCAAGCAATCTGTTGACTAGCAAATTGTGTCTACTATGGTGTGGAGGAAAGAAGGTTTCTAGCTTTGCATAAATTGCAATAGTTGCCACTTATCAATCATTTGTCATCAATTGGGCGTAGGGTAATGGCTATGGTGGTAGGAATTCCTGCATTCCAAGCAAATTGTTGACTAGCAAATTGTATCTGCTATGGCGTGGAGGAAAGAAAGTTTCTAAAACATTGCATAGATTGCAGTAGTTGCCATGTATCCATGGTTTTGTCATTGGGTGTAGGGTGATGTCTAAGGACGAGGGCATTACCAGAATGAGGGCAGTATGTGAATATACTTTAAGCACTGGCCCGATTTAGGTAATGCCCTCATCTGTCTGAGGCTTGCATTATTCCATAGAAAAATGTTTCACAAAAGTTTGTTCTTCTCACTACAAGCCAGGATCTGCAAAAAAAAATGGAACCCACTGCAAGAATGGAAGAACCTGGTCAGAAAAGGTTACGATCTTGGCATGCAATAGAAGAACCCACTTCAAGAATGAACCCTAAACCCTAAACCCTTTTCCTTGATGACAGGAAATTATTATTGTTTAGAACATCACTTCTAAAGACATTTGGAACTTTTTTGCAAGTCTTCTTCACCAGTGTTGGCCAGCCAGGTTGGGGCTTTTTTCTCTCTCAATGGCTCTTTTTTAGAGACTATGGGTTCTAGGTCTTGTGCTTTTTATAAAATGGATGACCCATCAAAGTAAGCTGGTTCATAAAAGGTTGAGCCATTTCTGTTGAGGAATCAGCTTGTTACAATTAATGGGTTCCACAAATAACACACTCATGGGTAGTCCTAGGAAAGACAAAGACAATTTGAAAAAACCCCTTCAAAAAAAGAAAGTTCTACAAATGGGAACTTGGAACTAGGTCCCTAAACCCTAACCTAGAATCACTATACAAGGCCTATTCTGTACACAGTACACCATCACCTAGGACCTGGAGTTTAAGCAAAAACCCCTTAAGAGTTGCCAGCCGGTTCTTCTATGGGATCCAACTGACCTTAAGTTTTCTAGGGTTAGGCCCCGGGCCTGGTGTTCAGCCACCTAAACCCACCAGAAGGGGTACCTGGACCAAGATACAGCCCTGGCCCCAGGCAGCCAACACTGGTAGTCTTTACTATGCACAAATTACAAACATCATAGTTGTCGTCTTTGCTGAGTTGCATGGAACAATAAGTTTGGAGAACTGAATAGTTTGGAGAGCTGAAATGGAAACAAAACGAAGAAGAAAGCTGGTGCAATTGTGAGACCCCACCAAACCCTACAAAAGAAGGAAGAAGACCTAATTTGCACACAACAACATACATAGAGTCACAAGAGAAGTCAACATGAGAAAAAGGGCAAAACTGTTGTTAAAAGCAAAACAATGATGAAACCAACCCTGACCAGCTCCATTAAACAAAGCATCCAGCAAAGGGGGAAAGGAAGAACAAAAAGAGAGAGGACCCAAGTCCTAGCCACAAGAGCACAACCCAAAATGGGGCCTACAAAAGAAGCTTAGCCTGGGCCTAGCTAAGGCCAAGCTCTCCACCTGAATCTTGAGAGTACCCAATACATAAGACAATCTTTCTCTCTTTCCCCTAGAGAGGAGGACCCATGTCCAAGCCACAATAGCAAAAACCCTAATAACTAAAATTATTACAGCATCTCCACTGGCTGCAGTAAAATGGCACCTCCTCTAATCTCCTTAAATGATTAGATCTTGTCCAAGCCGGTGATTCTTTTGTGGTGAAGTTTTTCCATATTGTGAAAATATTTTGAGAAAATAATTTTTTGGTTACAAGTTCCCTACTATTTTTTTAAAAAATCACCAAAAAGAATTTTTGTTTTGAATATTGTCAAAAATTCCCATGATCACCTACAATATGAAAGGGTGCTTAAGGTTTTCTATTTTTATATTTTGAATATTGCCAAATTTGTCTAAATACACTTATGGATGGTCATCACTTGATGAACATCACAAAATTGAAAATTGATCTAATCCACTATTAATGCCACTTAGATCATTTATATTTTATATTTTAGGGGTTTTGGAAGGTTAATTTGATGGGCAAATTGGGGGATTAATCTAATTGGTGATTAAGTAATAGGAGCCTGCACCTATACAATTTCTTATTGCACACACTTGTCAATATGCACAACTCATCGAGCATTACACAAGAGCAATGAATTAAATGTGGCATTGGGCTCCATGTTTTTGCAAGACAAGTGCCCATCAAAAAGTATTTTGTCAAATTTATTTTACTATACCCAAGTTATGACAACCATTTTAGCTATCATTGGTATCCAATATTTTCAAACTAAAGATACATTATGCAATGGTTAAATATTGGGGTTATGAGTTTAATGTTTGAAGTTCAATTTTTTTTTGTTAACAACCATTTTTTTATTTGGATGACTTTCTTGGATGAAAACTTTCAAAAAGCCATCCAAACAAGATGATGTTGGGTCATGCAACTCGACCCCATTTCTTAAGCCATGTTGTTCAAAGAAAGATAACTCTCCAAGGTGAATGGGAATTGAACCAATAAGTGAAAGCATGGTTAAGTGCTTCACTTTTGATCTTTTGAGAGTTCATTTTGAATGCTAACTAAATTTTATGTATTTTTTCAATCAACAACTTATGCATTTAGTGGATTTTTTAAAAAAATTAATTTAAAAATATAGATAATCCTACATACATGATTAAACATATGGTTGGTGAAGAAATTCATGTAAAAATATGAAATTTCAAATATAAAATGGATTAATAAAACTTAACAATGTAACATTAAATTAAAAAATCACAATGTTTTTGTAACAAGAAAGTTTCAATGCATCTTATTGTTAAACAACTCATTTCACATTGTCCTATTGCTTTTTAAAAATTGACCTTATCATGACATTTTTTTAAGTCAATGTTTAAATGGCTTGGTTTGTGATTATGAGAGTTTCATTAGTTTAAAAGCTCACTATGAGTTCATTCTTTTCTTAGAACTATCCATATTTTAAAATATGATTTTTAACAAATTTTATTGCAATCTAAATAATTTAAATAATGAAAATGTGAATTTGAAATACGAATTTACATTTTAAGTTCTTTATAATTAAAAAAACTGCAATGCAATAGTTTAAGTTGTCCACTTACATTTCGTGGGGAAACTTCGCAAGGAAAAACACTGATCTTTGTGCAATTTGACCCCACTTCCTTGGCCAAGTTGCCCAAAGAATAAAAATAGGTTGATGCAAGTTCTTTAGAGAGAAGGGGAATTGAAGCACAATGTTTTCCCTAGATAACTTGCAAATCATGGGCTCAAAGTTCCTTTGGGATCATGGTTTGCACTAAACAATATAGGAAGATGAGAAAACCACATTTCCTTGGAAGAATTTGGGCTCATTTGTCTTGAGAAACCATATTCCTTTAGAAACTTGGACTCATTTGTTTTGGGGAACCGTGTTTCGACAAAGAACTTGGGCCCATTTGCATTGGGAAAGAAAGGTCCATGTTTTTATAGAATACTTGGGCCCATAGAAGCCTTGGGCAAACATGTTTCTATTCGAGCAAACTTGCTTTTGGGCAACACCGTTTCCCTAGAAACTTAAGTCCATTTGCTTTGGCAATGAGCATGTGTATGTTATGTGTGGAAGACAACGATACATTTAGTTTGTTGCTCCTATTTAGTGTGTGGGGGTGAACAATTGTCGACAAGGTTGCAACTTTGAAGTTAAGTTATGGGCTATATATCCTCCTCCTCTTTTTCACTTTGATTTAGTAGATTTGTAGATTGCTTGCATGAGAACTTGATGGATGCAACCACAAGTAGTTTGTCAAAGGTTTTGCTTTGGTCCATGCTGCATGCTATTTACAAGAGGTAGTCCTCCTATTGGTTTTGTGTCAACCATGCCCACCCAAATTATTAACAGGTGGGAACCCACATTACGTCCCCAAAGCAGCCCAACTGAATAAAGCACACATAATTCAATAGTTATCACATCCCGTGGCCTCCTCCCCCTCCTCCTCCCTCTATACACCTTCATTCCTTAAGGAGCAAAACCAACTTATGTCCCCGCACTCTTTTCCTCTTACTCTAAGTTAGGACTTAACATTTTTTAATGTAGTAAGTGCTTACTTTGGTTGCCTTTTGTTGCACATTGCACCTCTCAAATGAAGAAAAAAAAACCCAACAAAAAAATGGTGATAGTCAATACTTTTTTCCTGACAAATTTTGTCATTTCCCAACAAAAAAAAATTGGGATATTTTTGGATAAATGTGTTTTTTAGTCTAAATTTGACTAATTTTTTAATTTATCTGAAAAAATCAGCAACTTTTTAATATTAAAAAATTGAAAAAGAAAAACTGTGGTCGTGGTGTGATAGGAAGGGGGGAAGGAAAATATGCTACAAAAATTTTTAAAAAAAATTAAAAAATAAAATAATATATATATATATATATATATATATATATATCATAGTTAATATGCAATCTTGCTTTAATCACTAATGTGTAACATACTAACAACCCAATAGGGTTTTTAAAGTGTGATGAAAATTTCCTTAAAATTCCTAATTACATATGACCAAGCTTTTTAATGATTTCACTTCATCAATTACTCTTCTTTTTCTTTTGGGGTCCTCTATAGTTTTGCATTGGCTGGACCATGATTCTGTTCAACTGTTCTCTTTAGTAACTTAATAAAAATTAGTTGTTGGTGACTTGCTTTTTTCCTTTTGGTGAAATTGGGCTTTCTTCTTGCTCCCTTTTCCTTCTTTTTGTTTTCCCCTTTGGTGGTTTGTGTCTCTTTGCCTGCTCACCTACTTAATTTCACCTTTCTTTTTGGCAAAGTCTGGGGAGGGTTTGAAATCCTTTTTGATGTGCTCACTCACTTCACTTGTTTTTTTTTTTTGGGGCCCCTTTCCAACCACTTTTTTTTATTGGGCTTACCCAAGTGGAAACTCTTGATAAGGGAGAAGAGAAATTTCTGCCCAAAGATAGGTTTATTAAAAAAAAAAATCAACTTGTAAACCCTTTTCTATTGGTATGAATAAAGAGGAATAAACAAGAAGCTTGAAGAGTGTAAGGTTGGTGTTGGTGGGGCTTTTTAGCTGTAAAGCCACTTCTTTCACAATAAGTCTCCAACAAGCTGTTCATACAAAGGGAAAACTCTATTGGTAGTGAAAATTGCAAGAAAAAACCCCTTTTCAAAATACTTTTCAAAACAAACATTGGTGTGAAAATGCGAGAAAAAACCCATTTTTCAAAAGCAATATAAAAGCTACTTTATTTGTCCAAAATAAATCAAAACCCATTAAAAATATGAGAAAAACCAAAGGCAACAACAATTTTATTTTTCCCCCCTTGGCTATAACTTCCATATTTTATAATACCCATCTTCCAGAACTATATTTACTTCCCAACAAATACAAACACACTGGACATACAAGTGAATATACAAATAGGAAAATTATATACCATTTTATTCCCTAAATAATTATTCCTCTTAAGCCAGCTTACTAAATTATAATTTATAACCCATTTAATTTTTTGAAGAATTAGTTGATTTGATGATAATTTGTGTAGAGAAGTTGGTCATTATGAAATTTTAAGTGCAGGAGGTTCATTTGTCCAAGTAGGTTGAAATTGAAGTTAACAACAAACAGACAAAGAAGTCACTTAAATCTCAATAAAAATAATGTCAGTTCAAAATAATGCAAATTCATTTATGACTTTGGAAGAAGCAAATTAACTTCAAGTTTAAAAAAAGGTTCACAAAAATTATAAAATATTGATTTTTTTAAAAAAAAAAGATTTTGAAAAGATTATGTGAAATATACTTTTTTTTTCATTTATGTACAAAAGAATCTTAAATCAATTATCAATTGCCACAATATTATCATATCTAGAGAAAAAAAAAGGTTAAAAAATATTGAAAATTTATACTAATTTAATGCATGTCCGAAAAGTACCAAATTTAGTGGTCTATACACACTAGTTTGGATGAAGTGTACAGGCTTCAAATAAGGTGAAATTGAATTATTTCTGACTTCTAAAAATGAGGGCAAGAAGATACAAAAGTGATCAACAAATTGACATCCCAATTGAAAGGGTGAATAAAACAAAATAAATGACTACTTTTGATTGACCCAAATGGTGGCATTTAAAATAATGTCCAACTTTTATATGGACCCTTTTTTCATGTTTAAAGGGTTGGTGACAATAGATTTTGGAACACATTTGTTGTTTTCTCCTCAAAGAAATTGGGAATTTTTTGGACAAATGTAAACATTTGTTTTAGATGTAAATTCTCAGCTACTTTTGCTAAATATTCATTGGAAAAAATCGCCAAATTCTTGATATTACAAAATTGGGAATTTAAAAAAAAAAAAAAAAGACCATGAATTGGGGATGAAGAAAATAACTAATTTTAGCACTAGATAGTATTTAGACTATGGCACTGATGATGATGATGATGATGATGAAGAAAATTTAGGAACATGGTTATGAGCTGATGATTAGGAAGAAGATTAGGAAGAAGATTATGAAGGTGATCATGGTTAGGAAGTCCATCGATGATTTAGTAATTTTTGAGTAGAGTAGGTTGTCAGCAATCTAGTGATCAGTGATTTTGCAAGACTCAAAGATCTGCTAGCGGAGCTAATTTCCTTCAAATTCAAGCGTCAGTGGGGCGTCATTGGCAGCGGCTGCTGTGAGTATGTAAGGAGCTGCAGCATCTGGTGTGGAAGAAGGAGAAGGAGAAGAAGAAGAAGAAGAAGAAGAAGAAGCAGCAGCAGCAGCAGAAGAAGAAGAAGAAGAAGCAGAAGCAGAAGCAGAAGCAAAGGAACAAGAACAAGGTGGAGGTGAGTCGAGCTAGCTAGTAGATGCTGCACATTTTTCAGTAGCTGATATTGATCATCAAGCTCTTAGCGACTTTCATGATCATCGGGTAGTGATCAATTTCATGCATGCTTGCTTGCTGTAGCCCCGCCTCAGAGCTAGACTTGACTGCTTTGAACACGAATTTGCGATCCAACTAGACTTAGGGTTTTTGCACAAATTCGGGAAGAAGATACGTTCCATGATCTGATTCAATTTTGCTTCAAGGAACAGTACTGCCTGGATGCTGCTGCTGCTGCACGGGTCGGTGAGTTGATCATAAGAGCTGGGGGGGGGGGGGCGGCGGGGGGGGAGGGGGGGATTCCGACGGATCAGGGGAATTTTGCAGTTTCTGGTACTCCTTGAA